>Ga0228536_1000211_pt1 | contig 142158 bp, 149 predicted proteins | sample SJ1Smetagenome_FD_168611 | JGI IMG/M metagenome (GOLD analysis project Ga0228536, IMG submission 168611) | Enriched culture of PCE-dechlorinating microbial communities from Ithaca, New York, USA - SJ1.S | ecosystem: Engineered > Modeled > Simulated communities (microbial... > Unclassified...
TTTTGGAGTATTGACATACACTCCATTGGTGTCGCACCCCACGCGGGTGCGTGAATTGAAACCTCTGCTTGAGAAAAAACGTGCAGCCCTTCAGGTCGCACCCCACGCGGGTGCGTGAATTGAAACTCTCATGCCTTGCGTTTTGCCAACATTGTATGCCGTCGCACCCCACGCGGGTGCGTGAATTGAAACTGCATGGTCTCTACCTTAGTTCCTGTCTTGCCCAGTCGCACCCCGTGCGGGTGCGTGGATTGAAACACAGCAGTTAGCACAGTTGTCATTGCAACATAAGGTCGCACCTCGTGTAAGAATAAGAACCAGCCACAAGCTGTACAAGTTATTGCTGGAAAGCAATGCGGAGCATCTGGAAGGAAAGGGGATTCAGACGATTATTTAAGGGATATATATTTCATAGGGGATGTATTATAAGCAAAGAGTAAATCATCAAGTATTATACATGGGGGTGATGATATGTCTAAGCAAGTAACTATTGAAAAATTGAAGGGCTTCCTGGAAGCATTCAACCGTCACGACCTGGATTCCATCATGAGTTATTTCGCAGATGATTGCGTCTTCTATATGCCACGAGGCGATAGACCACGAGGCGATCGATATGTCGGTAAGGAGGAGGTTAGAGCAGGGTTAGCAAAGCGGTTTGAGGGGATACCGGATGTGCATTATGGAGAGGATCAGCACTGGATCTGCGGCGATTTAGGAGTATCCGAGTGGACTCTTACCGGCACAAGCAAATCAGGGCAGCGGATCGAGGTGCGAGGGGTTGATCTGCTCGAGTTCGCAGAAGGAAAGATTATCCGCAAGGATTCTTTTTGGAAGATACTTGAGTGATTTCAAATCAAACCCCAGCAGTACTTAGCTTTAAGCTAAACTGCTGGGGTTTAAGGCTAATTCTTAGCTCTTGGGGCCGTAATGGAATTCAACAAAATCCCTTAAGTTTTCCAGTGCACATGCAAGCAGATTCTCCCGAGTTTTTAAAAATAAATATTCATTGTTTATAGGATTTTCGTCGACCATTTCAGGGAGATTTAGATCAATTTCAAATGTCACCTCAGTTCCGTTTCCTTTAGGAACAAATGTGCTCTTTTGTGTTGTATTTACAGTTCCTTCAAAAATCCATTTTTCTATAGCGATTTCAGAAGTGAAATTATCTTCGATAATTTCAAGCTTTATTGGGAAAATGTGTCCCATTAATGAAAATTTGGCCTCATAAACTGTGCCTATGCCTCCATCACCTACAAGGTTTTCAGGATCGGAAAGCCCAGCATACCAACAACCCCAGTACTTGACATTCTTAGAGAAGTGATAAGCCTTTTCCGTAGGTGCGTCAATAAATATGCTCTTCTTAATTACAGGCATGTTATTACCCCCTTCCTATTGTTTCAGCTGTTCACAAATATGGCTTGCTTTGTTAGTATACCCTTTGTTTACATATAGAAACATTTTCAAAAAATGCTCTTTAAAGGAGAGATGAACTTATGCCACTCGAAATAATCCGAAACGACATAACAAAGGTCCATGCCGACGCCATTGTAAATGCGGCAAATTCATCATTGCTTGGCGGCGGGGGAGTGGACGGCGCAATACACCGCGCGGCGGGTCCTGAGTTGCTTGCAGAGTGCCGCACACTCGGGGGCTGCAAGACTGGCCAGGCGAAAATAACTAAGGGCTATAATCTTCCAGCCAGATACGTCATACACACAGTGGGCCCGGTCTGGCACGGAGGAAAAAACAACGAGGAGAAGCTGCTGGCCGACTGCTACAGAAATTCCCTTGCGCTGGCTAAGGAATACGGCCTTGAGAGCATCGCCTTCCCGCTCATATCAGCGGGGGCGTTCGGCTACCCCAAGGACGAGGCGCTTAAAGTGGCGATATCGGTCATTGGCGATTTTCTGATGAACAACGATATGACGGTTTATATTGTAGTCTATGACAAGGCGGCATTCATGCTGTCCGGGAAGCTGTTTTCATCCATAAAGCAGTACATCGACGATCGGTATATAGAGGAGCATCCCTCAGATCGCAGCAACAGACTAGAAGTGGGGAATTTGCTCAGAGAAAGCTACCTTGAAGAAGCTCAGCTGCCTCTAATGGAGGCGCCTGCTCCGGCCAAAAGGCGCAAAAGAAGCCTCGACGATGTGGTGAATCATCTGGACGAAACCTTCTCCCAGATGCTGCTGCGCATGATAGACGAGAGGGGCATGACCGATTCGCAGGCCTACAAAAGAGCCAACATAGACAGGAAGCTGTTTTCCAAGATCAGGAACGATGTGCACTACAGCCCTAGCAAGGTTACTGCAGTGGCATTTGCCATAGCCCTCGGGCTTAATCTCGACGAAACCAGGGATCTGCTCCTTAAGGCCGGCTTCGCTCTTTCGAGCAGCAGCAAGTTCGACATAATTATTCAATATTTCATTGAGGAGGGCAATTACAACATTTTTGAAATAAACGAGGCCCTGTTCGCCTTTGACCAGAAGCTGCTGGGAATGTAGATTTTCGAGTCGCTCGAATTTGTCGCCTGACAAGCGACCTTTATGAATGGAGTAAATGGTATCCTAAAATCACAAAGAAGATATATAAAAGTGATTGGAGGGATATATAATGAAAAAGGATCTTACCGAGCTTGTATTCATTCTCGACAGGAGCGGCTCCATGGGCGGGCTGGAAAGCGACACCATAGGCGGCTACAACGCAATGCTGGAAAAGCAGAGGAAAGAACCCGGCGAGGCCATAGTAACCACTGTGCTGTTTGACGACAGGTATGAGCTGCTTCACGACAGGATAAATATAAAAGGAGTATCGCCCATAACCGACAAGGAGTATTATGTCCAGGGAACCACAGCGCTGCTGGATGCGATAGGCAAAACCATAAACAAGATTGTAAACATACAAAGGCATACTGCCGAAGATGAGCAGGCCGAGCACGTAATGTTCGTCATAATCACAGACGGCATGGAGAACGCCAGCCGGGAATACAGCTACGAAAAGGTGCGTCAGATGATAGAGCATGAAAAGAGCAAATACGGCTGGGAGTTCATATTTCTTGGCGCAAACATTGATGCCGCTGAAACTGCTGAACGGTTTGGAATAAACGAAGACAGAGCTGCGAATTATCATGCCGACGGGATGGGGACTAGACTCAACTACGAGGTAATCAGCGACGTGGTAAGTAATCTGCGAACCAACCGCGCCATACCGAAAAACTGGAAAGAGCGCATAGACGAGGACTTTAAAAAGCGCGGCGGCAAGAATTAGCTGTCATCGAAGCGGAAGGTTGAGGATTTACCCCCAAAAGCTTTGTGCAAAAGGGACTCTTAGTCCGCTTGTGATTTGTCCATGTTGTATGGTATATTTCTAGTATGAGGTGATTATAATGGAAGATATTTTAAAACTGATACTTGAAAAAGTCGATTCTCTTTCCGGCGATATGGCTTCGATGAAGGAAGACATGGGATCCATGAAGAGCGACATGGGATCTATGAAGAGTGAAATAGGCTTCATGAAGGAAGATATGAACTCTATGAAGAGTGAAATAGGCTCAATAAATAAAAAACTTGAAGCTATGGATATTAAAATAGACAAAATTGACGAAAAGCTGGATGACCATGAGGCGAACAACGCCGAGCGACACATTGAAATCAACCAGAGAATCAGCAAGATACAGCAGGATGTCACTGCGCTTGAGGCCATAACAGGCAAGAACATGACTGACATAGCCATACTAAAAGCAGTGAAGTAACTAAGAAATTGATATATAATAATTAAAGGAGCCTAGGCTCCTTTTCTTTTTTAGAAAATACGACTGACGGGAAAGAGGTAGTTATGAAAATCAAAAGATTTGTCGTTGGCATGCTTGAGACCAACGCATACATAGTGTACGATGAGACAAGCCACGAGGCGCTAGTCATTGATCCGGGCTGCGAGATGAGGAAAATGACCGATTTTATCGACAGAAATTTTCTGAAGTTAAAGGGCATTGTGCTCACACACTGCCACTACGACCACATAGGAGCTGTAAGCGGCTTGAAGGAAAAGTACGAGGCACCGGTATATGCCCACAAGAAGGAGGTCAGATGCCTTGCAGATCCGGAGATAAACCACTCGGCCTATAGCAACGGAAAGCCTATTTCAATTTCAGTAGATTTTGCCCTCGCCGACGGAGACGCTATCGCCGTCGAAGGCTTTGCGCTTCAGGTTATACACACTCCGGGCCACACGCCGGGCGGGATGTGCCTCAAGGTTATCGGTGAGGATATCATATTCACAGGCGACACTATATTCAGTGACGACATAGGCAGGATGGACCTTGAGGGCGGCAGTGAGGACTCGATGAAAAGGAGTCTCATGAACAAGGCGTCAAAATGGCCTGTCGAGACTGTAATATATCCCGGCCATGGGGATTCGTCGACTATGGGCGAAGTCAGGAAGAGGAACGCCGAGTACATCTACATGACAAAATAGATTGAAGCAAATCATCATATAGCATACATAGTAAGAAGGGAGATTTGATAATGTTCACAGACAGCATAGACATGTCAGTGCGCTACGCCGAGACCGACATGATGGGTGTTGCCCACCACTCGGTGTACTACGTATGGTTCGAGGTTGGAAGGACCGAGTTGATCAAAAAATGCGGCATGAGCTATTCCCAGATGGAAAGGGAGGGCATAATGCTGCCGTTAATCGAGAGCAGCTGCAGCTATATAAAGGGGCTCGTATATGAGGAGGAGTTCACTCTTATAACCAGGCTCGAGGAGCTAAGCGGAGCGAAGGCCGTGTTCAGCTATGTCATCATAAAGAAGGAAAGCGGGGACATAGCCGCAAGGGGCAGGACTGTGCATCCCTTCGTCGACAGCGATTTCAGGGTTGTAAACGTCAGGAAGAAGGCGCCCCGCATTTGGGAGCTGCTCAGCTCAATTGCAAAGTAGGAAGCGTCAGGGCGGCAGGCGGATGCTGGCTCTCATAGCAGACATGTTGATTCAAGAAGGCCTTGTGATTCTAAAGACCTTCTTTTTTCATGGGACTGCAAGCTTATTTTCACTGTCACCCGACAATGTAAAGGTTTTGTAACAAAACAATGGGTAGATAAGCTTTGAGAGCGCTAATAAGGTATAGAAAAACTACAGTTTTTGTGAACCGAAAGGAGCTGGATGCAATTATGAAGCCCAGAGTTATTATGCACAACTCAATCAGCATTGACGGCAGCGTGACGGGATTTGACATAGACATAGCGGCGCACTATGCCGTTGCAGCGACATACAGGCCTGATGCCCACCTTATAGGCTGGATAACGGCCAAGACGGGAATCGAGACTTACATGAGCGATGTGCCAAGGGAGGAGGCTGAAGACCACAAGAAGCCTGCCAAGGCTTTTGAAAAGGGGCTGCCTTACTTTGTGATATCCGACAGTCTGGGCAAGCTGCACAGCCTTTTGCATGTGTTCAGGAAATTCGAGCACTGCCGCGACGTGATAGTGATGATATCAAGGACGACTTCGGACAACTACATAGACTACCTCCACAGCAGAAACTACGACTATATTGTTGCGGGCGAAAAGCGGATCGACTATGCGCAGGCTCTCGAGGAGCTCAACAGGCGCTTTGAGGTTGAAACTGTGCTGACAGACACAGGCCCGACTCTAAACGGAGCTCTGCTCGAGCATGGCCTTGTGGATGAGATCAGCCTTGTGGTACAGCCATGGCTGGCCATGAAGGGGAATCCGAGGCTTTTCGAGGAACTGGATCTCAGGAGCAACGCCAAGCTGAGGCTCCAAAAGAGTGAGGCGCTGGAGGGCTCTTTAGTACACTTGCACTATAGCATAGAAGCCTAGTTGTGCTGTAATATATAGGATATGTCGAAAAATACGCAGCAAAATATATCCTATTGGTTACGAAACAGGAGGTGCTAAGTGGAAGGATTCCATGTCAAGAAAAAAGGCGAATACGAAGAGCAGATAAAGCGCGATCTGACCGAGCTCAGCCTGCTCGCCCGGGTGGGCGGGACAGAGGTGATGCACCAGAAGATCGCTCCTGACAGGATAGTGAGCATATCTCCGGGAGAAGAGGGCACATTTGAGTTTTTCTACATACTCAAGGGCTCGCTGCTGTGGGAGAGCGAAGACGGTGACCGCGTCATAAACGAGGGCGACTTCATATACACGTATGGACTCAAGGAAATAGCCCACCTGAAAACACTCACCGAAGTGGAGCACATATGCGTTTGCACGCAGCCCGCGTTCAAGCTTGAGACCAGGAAGATAAGCGAGTTCATGGACATACTAAAGCGCGTCGAGGACAAGGACATATACACCCACAACCACGGGAAGCGGGTCCAGGAGTACTCGGTTGCCATAGCCAAAAAGCTGGGCCTTACAAAGGACAGGGTGGAGGCACTGCTTGATGCGGCCATTTTCCACGACATTGGCAAGATTTACATACCAGACGAGGTGCTGAACAAGCCCGGCAGGCTCACAGACGAGGAGATGGAGCAGATAAAGTTGCATCCGGTTTACGGCAAGCAGCTTGTGGAGGGGACTTTCCTCGAGCATGTAGGAATATTCATCATTCAGCACCATGAAAGGCTCGACGGTTCGGGATACCCGCGCGGAGCAAAGGGCGATGACATAATGCTCGAGAGCAGGATAATAGCCGTGGCGGACACTTTCGACGCCATGACTACGGACAGGCCGTACAAGAAGGGGCTTTCAAGCGCTCAGGCTATAGCTGAGCTCAAGACCCTCGTTGGAAAGCATTATGATGAGGATGTAGTATGTGCACTTGAGAAGGCGCTCGAGGAGGACAAAACCTTGGGTGGGCAATAATAAATTATATAATATTATAAGGGGGCTTTTTCCAATGAAGAGATTTATGAACGCTTTACTTGCATTTGTGATTTTTGTATCCATGTCTACACCTATGTCGTTTGCTGAATCAGTGTCTCAGGAGGTTTTGGAGATAGTGACTGATGCCAACGAAAAAATAGAAGTGTGTGTTGAACAGGCTCAGAAGAAGGCTGTAGGAGCAGATGAGGAGAAGGTCGACCAAATAATTGCCAACCTCGTTGAAAAGACTAACAGCATAGCAGAAAAAGCGGCTGAAAAGGTTCAGAAGGAAGGCTATACTGTAGTATTTGAGTACCACGAAGTAGTAGTAGGTGGAAAAACTGTAGAAATCGATCCTATGACTGTTCACTAGGATCAAAAAGCGCAATTACCATCGCAATATCAATACTATGACATAAGCTTCAAACAAATTTTCAAGTGCGCCTACTCATACATATGATTTTTCGAAACCGCAAAAAAAAGAATCCTGGGGAATTAAATCCTCCGGATTCTTTTTCTGTTTTGAAGGGCTATTCCAGCAGCGTCAATATGCTTTCGTACGGCACGGGCCTGCTGAAGAGGTAACCCTGGTATTCGTCACAGCTTTTGGATTTGAGGTAGTCAAGCTGCTCGGGCATTTCTATGCCTTCCGCTATTATCTTGAGCCCCAGGTTTTTGGCGAGCCCGATTATGAACTCCACGATGTTCTCGTGCTTTGAGTCGTCAAACAGCCTGTCCATGAATATCTTGTCGATTTTCAGGAAGTCTATAGGCAGGCTCATAAGATAGTTGAGCGAGGAGTAGCCTGTGCCGAAATCGTCCAGCAGGAGCTTTATGCCGCGGCTTCGTATGAGCTCCATTGTGTGTATGGAATCCTCCATGCTGCCAAGGACAGCGTTCTCTGTTATTTCAAGCTCAAGCAGCGACGGCTCCAATCCGGAGCTGGTTATGGCATTGTCAAGTATATTGATTAGGTTTGCATCCTCGAACTGCTTTGGTGAGAGGTTGACTGAAACCGGAAGGGCATGGCCCATTCTAGAAAGCTCCTGGGCATGCTTGCAGGCCTTTTGAAGGACAACCTCACCTATGCTTGTTATAAGGCCGGTCTCTTCGGCCAGAGGAATGAACATGTCCGGGCGCATGGGTTTGCCATCTGCGTCATGCCATCTTATGAGTGCTTCGAGTCCTACTATTTTGCCTGTGGAAGGTTCTACGCGGGGCTGGTAATGCACCTCAAATTCGTCGGAGAGGAGAGCCTCCCGCAGCCGAGTCTCTATGAGAAAGCTTTCGGCGGCCTGTCCCGCAAGGCTGTCTTCGTAGAATGCGTAGTCGTTTCTAGCGCCCTCCTTTGCATGGTTGAGTGCCAAAGTAGCTTTTTTGATAAGCTCGTCTGGGTTGCCTGAATCCTTGGGGAAGCATGATATGCCCATGCAGCCTGAAACGAATACAGGGGTGCCATCGACGGGCAATGAGTTTTTGAAAATGGACACAGTCTCCTTGGCAAGCATTTCGGTCTTTTTGCGGCAGGACGCTCCTTCCACTATGAAGACGAACTCGTCGCCGTCCCATTTGTAGAGCCTGTCGAACCTGTGGGACAGCAGGCTAAGCCTCTGTGATATGGTCTTAAGCAGTGCGTCGCCGCCCTTGTAGCCTAGCGCATTGTTTATTCCCTTTAGATTGTCTATGTCAAAAAAGGCTATGCCGAATTCTCCGCCATTCTTGCAGAGCATCCTTATATCCGAGTATAGTCCCTGCTTGTTCCTGAGTCCGGTCAGCTTGTCATAATATGCGAGCTTCTTTATGAGTTCCTTTTTCTGCTTTATCTCCTCATAGTCGTGCTGGAGCCTGATATTGAGCTCCATAACCTCGTTGCAGGAGCTTTCGAGCTTTGTCCTGGTTCTGGATACTTTTTTTCGGAGTATTGCTATAAAAAGTCCTGCAAGCAATGCAACTCCAAGCAGGGACCATATGACTATTTTTGTCCAGTACGGCAGCTGCCTGCCTTTTTCAGGCATGAACCATGTGCTTGCCGACTTATAGAAGGCGGAGTAGGGATTGCTTTTCATTTCGTAGAGTGCGCCGTCAAAATCTTCTATGAAGTCTCTTCCGATGTTTTTTGAAAAGCCGAATTTCATCTGCACGGGAGAAAATATTACTGGGGTCTCCCTGAAGCTGGTCATGTTTTTCAATTTGTAGTGGCTTATGGCCAGCTTGTTGAGGACTCCAGCATCCGCGGAGCCTTCAGAGAGCATATCCAGTATTTCATCATAGGTGTCCACCTGGATTATATGTGCGGAAACGTTGAAGAGCTTAAGCTGCTTTATGAAGTTCTCGCCGTATATGTCGCTGCTGACCAGGGCTACCCTTTTGTCTTCAAGGTCGAATATTGTGCTTATGTTACCAAGAGGTTTTGATATTACTATTCCCCAGTTTTCCATGAGGAATTCATTTGTGAAGTTCATGAAGGCGTCACGGCTGCTTGTCTGGCTTACGTCGACCAGCATGTCCAACTCGCCGCTTTTCAGCTTCTCCATGTTGCGGGGGAAGCTGTCATGGACGTATTTGATGTCGAAATTCTGCTGCTGTGCCACTTCCTCGAGCACGTCTATTGCAAAGCCCTGGGGCTTTCCGTCCTCGCCCATGAAAGAAAAGGGCTTGTCTTCGTATATGCCCACCCTGAGAGGTGAGGCATATGCTATGTTGCTTGAAAGCATGGTGAAAGCTATTAATAGGCATGTTATAAATCGCATCTGATTATCCTCGAATCATATCTTGAATTTGTTTATATCCGAATGAAGCTTTTTAGATATGCTGCTCAGCGTCTCCGTATTGTTTTCAATCTCGACTATAGCCGCCGCCTGCTCCTCCATGGAAGCCGACGTCTCCTCGGTCGATGCGGTCGTTTCCTGTATGAGCGATGATATCTGGTCTATTGCGGTAACTATATGTTCCTTGCTCTGGTTGACATCCCGAGTATGCTCCTTTACCTGCTCGACCGAGGCTGCAACCATAGCGATGAGCTCGGAGGTGTCGCCGAATATTTCCTTTGTGCCGCTTACTGCGTCGCCCTGCTGTCTTACGATGCTTTCGACATCGCCCATGGTGCTTACGACTGACTGGGCTTTGCCTTCGATTGTGTTGACCATTTCGTTTATGTCCTTGGCGGCTCTTTCTGTTTCTTCGGAGAGCTTCCTTATCTCCTCGGCGACTATAGCAAAGCCGAGTCCCATTTCCCCCGCTCTTGCAGCCTCTATGCTTGCGTTGAGGGCCAGAAGGTTTGTCTGGTTTGCAATCTTGTCGATCAGTATTACAGTCTGCTCGATGTTTCTAAGGTGGTTGTACATGTCGTGGACTTCTGTGTTCACTTCTTTTGAAATTCTTATATTTTCAGCCATGTTCGAGTCGAGGTTGTCTATTATTTCTATTCCGCTTCGGCTCAGCTCGCTTGTTCTGTTGGAAAGCTCGAGCATGTTCGAAGCCAGCTTGTCTGTTTCGAATATCTTGTCGCCGAGTGAATGGGCCATTCCCGTGATGACTTCGGAATTCTTGGCCTGATCCATGGAAGCTGCTGCAACCTCCTCGACCGCCTGCGCAACGCATCCGATGGCTTCTGAGGATTCCTTGGTTATGGTAAGCAGTGTCTGGGAAGAACCGCTGATAGTGTCAGCCGAATGCTTTACGCTGGATATGAGGTTCTTGAGAGAGTCCTGCATCTGCATTATGGAACTTGATATCTGGCCGATCTCGTCCCTAAAGCTCGTGTATTTCTCCGGAATGCATCCTGTCAGATCGCCGCCTGCTATTGTCTTTAGCTGGGTGTTGGCGGCTGAAAGGGGCTTTGTTATTGAAATTGTAATGAAGTATGTAAGGGCTGCTGCGCAGAAAAGGGCCAGGGCTATGGCCGCAATTATGTTCCTGGCCACTGCTGCGTTGTCCAGCTCGTTTTGCCTGTTTACTGCGTTGGCGGCTTCCACGTTGTAGTCTGCGAGCTTGTCAAGGTAGCCCTGGTAATCGTCGAGCTGGCTTTTAGTGGACATGAAAAGCGCCAGGGCCTCATCCTTGTTGCCCGATTTTGCAAGCTCGAGTATTTCCTTGTGAGTGGGGGAGTAGTCCTCCCTGAGCTTTTTGAACTGGCCAAGCGTCTGGACTTCAAATTCATCAAGCTTGCTTTTTTCATATTGTGCGATCTCGCTGGTGAGCTGTTCGCTGTATGCTGAAATTTCATCAAGTCTTTTGCTCTTTTGAGAGTCGGAAAGTGTATCGAGATTTGCCAGGAGCAGCAGCATGTCTGCCTCCACCGACTTTGCGCACAGCTTTGAGTTCTCAAGGTTGACTATTGGCTTTAGCCTATCGTTGAACATGCTGCCCATGTCTTTGCAGGCCTTTGAATTGTAAAAGTACCCTATGGATCCGACGATAAGTATGAATGCTATCATTGCTGCGGAGAAGATAATTAGTTTGTTTTGCATCTTTAAATTGTTTAACATACAAATCCCCCATTGTAATAATTGATTTTGAAAAATATATGTCTCAGCCGGTTAGAATGGTGTTAACAGGCTGTACAAGCTTTTTTAGTGTACGGGATACAATGTGCAGTGTCTGCTGTAAAACTTCCGCTAAAAAGCAAAAAATGACAAGTGGGACTAATCAGAGTGAGTAAGTCTTATGTCATTTAACCAGGGTGTCGGATCATAAAGTTGTTTGGATCAATATGCGAACGCCACATGGCGGCGTACTATAAAATGAAGCGGTACAATATACTATAAAAATATTCGGAGTATGCAAGCTGTTTTTTCAAATGTGTAATTTCCACAAAAACAAATATACTCCTCTTTATGTCTAAAATCAAGAAAAATGTGAAAGGTAACCGGTTATTTTTTATGTGCCGTGAGTTAATAATTATTAACTCTATACACTCTTGGAATGAATACATATTTACTTGCAATGTATATATACAACAACTGTATCTGTTGAAATATTCTGAAATATCGATTTTAGGGATACAATTGTATGTGCATGGACAACGCGGATATGGACTTGCCAGCACGCATAATTACTGACGGATATTTCTAATACTTTGACGTGAAAAAAGCGAATCCGTCGGATTCGCTTTTGAGTAAGTAGCTGTCTTGAAACTGGCATTTGCAGTATCGACTCTGGTTAGAATGCAGGTATTATTGAGCCTTTGTATTTTTCCTCTATGAATTTTTTGACCTCGGGGGAGTTAAGCGCCTTCATCAGTTTTACGATTTCAGATCTTGTCTCGTCGCCCTTCCTTACAGTCACTATGTTGGCGTAAGGAGAGTCTTCGCCTTCAGCGAAGAGTGCGTCTTTTACAGGATTGAGGCCGCCTTCAAGCGCGTAGTTTGTGTTTATAACCGCGAAGTCAACATCGTCGAGGACTCTTGGAAGCTGTGCCGCGTCAAGCTCTGTGAATGAAAGGTTCTTTGGGTTTTCGACTATGTCCTTTGGCGTCTGGTCAAGCGCCGCGGCATCCTTAAGCTTTATAAGGCCTTTAGACTGGAGCAGCAGAAGCGCCCTGCCTTCGTTTGTCGGGTCGTTAGGCACTGCCACCTTGGCGCCGTCAGCTATTTCATCAGCGCTAGCTATCTTCTTTGAATATACTCCCATAGGCTCAACATGCACCTTGCCTGCTGAAACTATCTCGAGATTGTTCTTGGCTGCGAATTCCTCCATGTATGGTACGTGCTGGAAGAAGTTGGCGTCGAGCGTGCCGTCTGCCAGCGCCAGGTTAGGAGTGTTGTAGTCTGTGAACTCTGTGATTTCAAGCTTTATGCCTTCCTTTTCAAGCTGTGGCTTTATGAATTCAAGAAGCTCTGCGTGTGGCAGCGGAGTTGCGCCCACAACTATTGTCGTTGCCTGAGCTGAGTCAGCTGAAGCGGCTTTGTCGGCTTCCTGTTTTGGGGAGCATCCCACTAGTAGTGCTCCGGTTAATAGTAGTGCTGTTGCTAGTTTAAGTACTTTTTTCATCCTTGTTGCCTCCCATTTTGTTTTTTTGTCTTTCTATCTTTTATCAAATTTCAAGGCCAGGAGATTTCCTCCAGCCTGTATTGCCTGGACTATTATTATGAGTACCAGTATTGTGGCTATCAGTACGTCGGTTTGGAATCTCTGGTAGCCGTATCGTATGGCAAGATCGCCTATGCCGCCCCCGCCTATTGCCCCAGCCATAGCCGAGTAGCCGAGTATGTTTATTATTGTTATTGTAAGTCCCAGTATCAGCGAGGGAAGCGCCTCCGGCAGCATAACCCTTGTTATTATCTGAAGCCTTGTGGCGCCAAAGGCCATCGAGGCCTCGATTATCCCCCAGCTGACTTCCTTGAGAGAGCTCTCAACCACCCTGGCCGCAAAAGGCGCGGCTGCTATCGAAAGCGGCACTATGGCCGCTGTGGAGCCTATGCTTGTGCCCACGATAAATTTCGAGAGCGGGAAAATGGCTATTATTAGTATTATGAAGGGAAGGGACCTTGTTATGTTTACAATAACCCCCAGCGTCTGGTTGAGCTTTGGCATTGGCATTATGTGGCCCTTTTCCGTAACCACGAGCAGAACTCCCAGGAGGAAGCCTCCTATTGCTGAAAACAGTGTCGAAAATAATACCATGTACAGCGTCTCGGCAAGCGAGGGCGCCATTATGCTAAACAGCCTTTCTAATTCTATCATCGCTTATCACCTCCACGTTTACGCCTCTTTGCACCAGATAGTCTATTGCTGATTTTACGTCATTGGCATTTCCGGAAACCGATATAAGGAGATTGCCTATTGTGTGTCCCTGTATCTTCTCGAGGCTCCCTGTGAGTATGTTGACAGTAACAGCGGTAGCTCGGAGCATGTCGGATATGACTGGTTCGATTGCGCTTGCGACTGTATACTTTAGCCTTGCGAGCACTTCGCCACTTGAAAGCTCGCTCGGTATCTCGTCGATTCCCTCGTCCTCCGAGAGCAGGAAGCGCTTTGCCGTCTCGCTTTTTGGAGAGGAGATGAGCTCGAATGTCCTGTTTTCTTCTGCTATTGTGCCCTTTTCGAGGACTGCGACTCTGCCGCATATCTTCTTTATGACGTCCATCTCGTGTGTTATTATCACGACTGTTATTCCCAGCTTGTGGTTGATGTCCTTTATAAGCGAGAGTATCGAGTCGGTGGTGCTAGGGTCGAGTGCCGAGGTGGCCTCGTCGCACAGAAGAATGCTCGGATCGTTGGAGAGCGCCCTGGCTATGCCGACCCTTTGCTTTTCCCCGCCCGAGAGCTGCGCAGGGTAGGAATCGGCCTTGTCTGCGAGGTTTACGACCTCAAGCAGGCTCTGGACCTTCGACTTTATCTCGCTCCTGCTCTTGCCGGAGAGCTTCATCGGGAATGCGATATTGTCGTAAACTGTCGAGTTCATAAGCAGGTTGAAGTGCTGGAATATGATGCCTATTTTTTTTCTCGTGTCACGTACACCCTTCTCGTCGAGGCCTGTCATGTCTACTCCGTCTATTATGACGCTGCCGCCTGTTGGTCGCTCGAGCATGTTGATGCATCTAAGGAGCGAGGATTTGCCGGCGCCTGAAAGGCCTATTATGCCGTATATCTCGCCGTCTTCAATCTTCAGGCTGATGTCCTTTATGGCTGTGAACTCGCCCTTGTCGCTTTTGTAGACTTTGCTGAGTCTTTTGATTTCTATCAAGTAAGCCACCTCTTTCTGTTATGTATACTGTATAAAAAAAGCCCCCTTCTGATGCGAAGGAGGCAAATAAAAAAACCCTCGAAGAAAGAGGGTCAGAGAATGCTTCACAACTCATCTTTCAGCCAATTCGCAGCTGCAGGATTTAGCACCGCGCACTTCGTGCCGGTTGCCGGGTTTCATAGGGCCAGTCCCTCCACCTCTCTGGATAAGGTATTGCTGTATAAAGTTTTCGGTGTTGCCTAGAAACGAGTATAGGGGATTATATTTTATTTGTCAAGGAAATCTTGAAAACTTTTTCAAGACAAATTTTTAGCAACAAGCTCGAGGAGGCTTTCAAACGGAAGCGGCTTGCTGAATAGATACCCCTGATATTCGTCGCAGCGCTTGCTTTTTAGATAGTCAAGCTGCTCGGGTTCTTCTATGCCCTCTGCGATTATTTTGAGCCCCAGGCTTTTGGCGAGCATTATTATGAATTCAACTATGTTCTCATGCCTTGCATCCTGGAAGAGCTTGTCCATGAAAACCTTGTCGATTTTTAGGAAGTCCAGGGGCAGGCTCATCAGATAGTTGAGCGAGGAGTAGCCCGTGCCGAAGTCGTCAAGCAGCAGCTTTATGCCGCGGCTTCTTATGAGCTTCATAGTCTTTATTGATTCGGAAAGGTTTCCAAGCACTGCGTTTTCGGTTATTTCAAGCTCCAGGAGCGAGTGGTCGAGGCCGGAGTTGAACAGAGCGTTGTCGAGTATCTTTATGAGATCCGAGTCCTCGAACTGCTTTGGCGAGAGGTTGACTGAAACGGGCAGGGGATACCCGGCGACGCACAGCTGCTTGGCGTGGGCACAGGCCCTATTCAGCACAACCTCTCCCACGCTGGTTATGAGCCCGGACTCCTCGGCTATCGGTATGAATTCGTCGGGGCGGATGCTTTTGCCTTCGCCGTCGAACCATCTTACAAGCGCTTCAAGTCCTACGACGCTTCCGGAGGAGGAGTCGACACGCGGCTGGTAGTAGACCTGCAATTCGTCTGAAAGCAGGGCCTCGCGCAGCCTTGTCTCCATAAGGAAATCGCGGGCTGCCTTGTTCGAGAGCTTTTCGTCATAGAACCTGTAGCCGTTTCTGCCGGAGAGCTGGACGTGATCCAGCGCCATTGACGCTTTTTTTATTAGATCGCCCGGATTTCTCGAATCCTCGGGGAAACGTGAAATGCCCATGCTGCCCGACACGAACACGGGACTCCCCTTAATCTGCATTGAGCTTTTGAAAAGAGACATGGTCTCCTTGGCAAGCAGGTCTGCCTTTTTGCAAGAGGCAGGCCCCTTGGCAACAAGCACGAATTCCGTGCCCTCCCATCTGTATATGCTGTCATACCTGTGGGAGGCGAGGCTAAGCCTTTCTGAAACTTTTTTTGCAAGCATGTCACGTCCTCTGTGGCCGAGAGCGCTGCTTATGCCTTTAAGATTGTCTATGCTGAAAAAGGCTACGGCGAATTCTTCGCCCAAGCCGCACAGCTTTCCGAGGTCGTAGTCGAGCGATTGCTTGTTTTTGAGTCCTGTAATCTGGTCGTAGTAGGCCAGCTTTTTTATGAGCTCGTTTTTTTGCTTAATCTTGCTGCAGTCCTTCTGCAGTTTCCTGTTTAGCTCTACAACCTCGCTGTATGTGCTCTCGAGCTCCCGTCTGGCCCTTGATGATCTCCTCTTGAATATGAGTGCAAGAATGCAGGAGAGGAGCGTGGCTCCAAGCAGCGCGTAGAGGGTTATTTTGGACCAGTACGGAAGCTGCCTGCTCTCCTGGGTTGGGAACCACCGGCTGGAGGATTCGTAGAACTCGGAGAAGGGATATTTTTTCATGTTAACAAGCGCAGAGTCGAACCGCTCGATGAATTCGCTGTCGACATTTTTTGAAAAGCCATACTTCATCTGCACCGGGCTGAATATTACTGGTGTCTCCTTGAAGCTTACAGGGCGGTCTGACTTGTGCTGGCTTATTGCAAGCTTGTTGAGGACTCCCGCGTCGGCTGAGCCGTCTTCTATCATGCCTATGATTTGCTCGTAGGAGTCTGCCTTTATTACATGGGCCTGCACCTTGAACATTGAAAGCTGCTGAACGAAATTTTCGCCGTATATGTCATCCTCCAGTACGGCGATTCTTTTTTCGCTCAGTGCGAAGATTGTGCTTATGTCATCGAGCGGCTTTGTTATCACTATGCCCCAGTTCTCCATAAGGGATTCTTTTGTGAAGTTCATGAACTCGTCTCGCTCTGGAGTCTGGCTTACATCCACGAGCATGTCTATTTTGCCGCTTTTTATGTTGTCTATGCACTCGGAGAAGCTGCCGTGGGTGTATACCACCTCGAAACCCTCCTGCCGCGCAATGTCTTCGAGCACGTCTATTGCAAAGCCCTGGAGTTTTTTATTCTCATCCATGAAAACAAACGGCTTGTCTTCATAGGTGCCCACCCTCAGCGTCTGGGCAGAGGAGACATTGCCTGTAAGCAGAGTCAGAATTATTAGAAAAGATGTTATGAATCTCATTGTGCTTCTCCTTTGGCCGGAATTAATGTATTCTGAACATGTATATTTCCCAGCAAATATTATTATCGGTTCGAAAGAGATCTGAATCCATGCGACTACTGTTAAGTTATGTTAATTTTTTGAAAAGTAATTTTTAGGGACAAAAAAAATGACAGCAGAGCATGGAGTTTGGCTTTGATGTCATTACTCAAGATGATGATGGTGGTGATAATTGTACCGAGACGCAGTGTGATTCATGCTATAAAAAACTATATGTATGGATATCGCAGCCTCTTCGACCAATATACCCCATTTATGTGAACAATTCAAGGGCAAACGCCAAAGATATTCACTTGATGAAATTGAAATATTCTATAAAATGCAAAGTGAATATTTGCAGATGCAATTATTATACCTGTGTGATTCTCGGAAATGGAAGCGCGAGACAAGGTATCCATCTCCAAGCGAAGCATTGCATAGGAGGCCTTTTTTTGGGTAACAATTATCTATATGAATACAAAGGGGGATTTGTAATGGGCGTATACGACATGAGTACAATAATAGACGGACTTGAGAAGTTCCACATCGAGAAGATACCGTATGCCATATTCGAAGGGAATGTCCTGCATGACATCGAGAATGTGATTCTGGGATTCAACGTCCAGATGAGGGGCTATGGAGTAAAGGGCAAAAAGGAGCACATGCTTGCGGTTATAATACAGAGCACTGCGGACCTGGAGATTGGAAAGCTTCAGGTGCGGGAAGGCCTCAAAAGGCTGGTTGTACAGAAGGTGGGCAGAATCCTTTCGGAGTTTGGAATATCGGCTGACGAGAACAGCGTGAGACTGTACTACTATAAGTATACTGGCGATGACAGCAAGAATGTCTGGGAGCTTGGATTTGCAGGGAATGAGCTTGTAATCGCCGACACTCACAACAAGGACTATGTACGTTTTTTCAACAACCATGAGTAACAGAAAGCTTGCAGGACGAATGGCATGATGGCATAAGCTACAAAAAATATTGCAATTTACCGACAATTTAGTTGACAAGATGGCTGTATGCAAATATAATCTTTAATAACAGTTAAACAGAATATGGATTCTTATCAAGAGTGGCGGAGGGACTGGCCCTGTGAAGCCCGGCAACCTGCAGTAATGCAAGGTGCCAAATCCAGCGGTTTTCGGCCGGAAGATGAGATTAAAGCAGACGCTAAAGCTCTTTCGAATGTCGAAAGGGCTTTATTTTTTTACTCGGATTCGGCTATTGCAAATACACAAATATATATAAATATAAACAGAATTTTCAGGGGGAATGGGAAATGTTAATAAGCGAAAAAATTAAAAAAAACCAGCCGACAGTTTCGTTCGAGATTTTTCCACCGAAGCCGGGCTATCCGGTGGACACAATATACGACACCATAGACAGCCTGAGCGATTTGAATCCAGACTTCATAAGCGTAACCTACGGTGCGGGGGGAAGCACAAAGGACACTACTGTTGAGATTTCATCGCTGGTCCAAAAGAAGCACAACATACCGGCGCTGGCGCATCTTACCTGCCTTACATCTACAAGGGATGAGATAGACGGTGCGCTTGATCGGCTTTCAGCTAACGGAGTCAGGAACATACTTGCGCTCAGGGGGGATGTCCCTCAGAACAGCTGCACAGCCGATTTTTCTGACAGCATGTATTCGTATTCGGGTGACCTTGTGAGGCATATCAAGGAGAGAGGCGGTTTTTGCATAGGAGGAGCCTGCTATCCTGAAAAGCACAAGGAGAGCAAGAATGCATGGGACGACATTGTACATCTTAGGGAGAAGGTGGACCAGGGTCTTGACTTCCTAATAACGCAGCTGTTTTTCGACAATGAGCTCTTCTACGCTTTCGTGGAAAAGGCGGACAGCATGGGGGTGGATATTCCGATAATACCTGGAATAATGCCTATTATGGACTTGAGGCAGGTGAGCAAGATAGTTTCCCTGACTGGCTGTTCTGTTCCCAAGAAGTTCCTGAGGATTATAGAAAAATATGAGCATAATCCCGAGGCTCTCAAGGAGGCGGGTATAGCTTATGCCGCATCGCAGATAATAGACCTGCTTGCGTGGGGGGTTCCGGGAGTTCACGTATACTCTATGAACAAGGCCGAGGAGACAAGAAGGATTGTAAACAGCATATCAACTATAAGAGGCTGTCAGAACAGATAGTGCTGTAAGCTGCAAGAATGGCGAAAGGCGGAAAATTAATGCGGATTTATAGAAACGAGGTCCTAAGATACTTAAGGTGCTACAACGAGGAGCTTCTCGACAGCGCCATATCTATTATGGTGGATGAGTGCATAGCTGAAATAGGCGAGATTGCCAGGGAGTCTTCCACGTACGAAGTATTTGAAATAAGCGGCAGGGGCGAGGACTATGTGGAGCTGGGGGATGCCGGGATTGTGCTGCGGGGCAGGAGCATCGCCGAGCACCTTGCGGACTGCGATATATGCGCCGTCATGGCGGCTACGCTCGGGGGAGAGGTTGACAGAAGGATAAGGACTTATTCCAAGACAAACCTTACAAGAAGCATAGTTCTTGATTCGTGCGCTACTGCCGGAATTGAGTCGGTATGCGACATATGCGAGGAGTCGATAAAGGAGCTTGCAAGGGAAAAGGGTCTTGGGACGAATTTCAGGTTCAGCCCGGGCTACGGCGACATGCCGCTTGATGTGCAGCCTCAGATACTAAGGGCGCTCGACGCCTACAGGAGGATTGGACTCACCGTGACTGAAAGCCTCATACTCGTTCCGAGAAAGTCAGTGACGGCAATAGTAGGTTTTACAAAGAGCAAAGAACGCGCAAGGCGCACGTGCGCCATTTGCAGCATGAACGGTAAATGCGAATACCAAAAGAGGGGGATGACTTGTGGATCTTAGAAAGTTTTTAGAGGATAGATTTCTTGTATTTGACGGGGCTATGGGCACAATGCTGCAAAAGAAGGGCATTAAGCCGGGAGAGCTTCCCGAAAGCTACAACATAGAAAAAAGCGATATAGTCTACGAAATTCACAAGGAGTATATAGATGCGGGAGCTCATGTTGTAACAACAAACACCTTCGGTGCCAACAGGCTCAAGCTCGCAGGCAGCGGCTACTCTGTGGAGCAGGTTGTAAAAAGCGGAGTGCAGGTTGCAAGACGCGCAGCCGGCGATAAGCTTGTAGCGCTCGACATAGGTCCGATAGGCCAGATGATGGAGCCTATAGGGCTGCTCACATTCGAGGAAGCTTACGAGATTTTCAAGGAGCAGGTCATCGCAGGTCGCGATGGAGCCGATTTAATACTCATCGAGACTGTATCGGACCTTTACGAGGCCAAGGCGGCCGTTCTGGCGGCCAAAGAGAACTCAGACCTGCCGGTGCTGTGCACTATGACGTTCCAGGAGAACGGCAGATCGCTAAACGGCACTGATCCTCTGACGATGGTCAAAGTGCTCGAGGGACTCGGATGCGACGCAGTGGGAGCCAACTGCTCGCTTGGACCTGACCAGATGCTGCCTATAATAGAACAGATAGTATCAGCGGCGAGTATTCCGGTAATGGTGCAGCCGAACGCAGGCCTTCCGAAGGTAAGAGACGGCGAGACGTACTATGATGTGAGCCCGCAGGAGTTCGTATCTCAGGTGAGGAAGATGGCTGACATGGGCGCCCTCGTACTCGGAGGCTGCTGCGGCACGAATCCCGAGTTCATAAGCTGCCTGAGAGGCGAGCTGGAGAATGTAAAGCCGCTGCCTCTTGTGGAGAAGAAGCTCTCGTGCGCATGCTCGTCCTCAAGGACTGTAGAGATAGGCAGGGGCGTTACCATAATAGGCGAGAGGATCAATCCTACGGGCAAGAAGAGGCTCAGGGAAGCCATAAAGGCCGGCGAGCTCGACTATATAATATCGGAGGCTGTAAGGCAAACTGAGACGGGAGCTCAGGTGCTTGACATCAACATGGGCGTGCCGGGCATAGACGAGCCGGATGTCATAAGAAGGGTGGTAAAGGAGGTCCAGTCAGTAGTTGACGTGCCTCTCCAGATAGACAGCTCCAATCCGGATGCCATAGAGGCCGGCATAAGGGTATACAACGGAAGGGCGATTATCAACTCTGTCAACGGCAAGAGGGAGAGCATGGAAAAGATATTCCCGATAGCCAAAAAATACGGGGCATCGGTCATAGGGCTTACGCTGGACGAGGAGGGCATACCCGCCACTGCCGAGAAGCGTGTTGAGATTGCTGATAGGATAATAAGCACAGCCAAGGAATATGGCCTCAGCGAAAAGGACATCATAATAGACTGTCTTGTGCTAACGGCTTCGGCCCAGCAAGCAGACGTTATGGAGACCCTAAAGGCCATACCTCTTATAAAGGAAAAGTTCGACGTGAAGACTACGCTTGGAGCCAGCAACGTATCGTTTGGCCTTCCAAAGCGTGAGATAATAAACGCGACATATCTGGCAATGGCGCTTTCGTACGGTCTGGATGCTCCTATAACGGATTCCACGCTCGAGAGCAACATGCAGGTTATAAGATCCTTCAGGGTGCTTACCAACTACGACGAAAGGTCCGAGGCGTATATAGCGGCGTACGGCGGCGAGCAGGCGGCAAGCGTGGCGGCTCCGCAAACAAGCGGCGAGAAGAGAAGTATTTCGAGCATCATCATAGCGGGAATGAAGGATGAGGCCTACACTTCGGCCAAGGAGCTGCTTTGCGAAAGAGAGCCGATGGATATTGTCAACGAGGAGCTAATACCTGCGCTAGATACGGTGGGCGAAAAGTTCGACAAGGGGGAAATATTCCTGCCCCAGCTCATAAGGTCGGCTGAGACTGTAAAGATGGCTTTCGAGGCGGTCAAGGAGCAGATAATAAGCAGCGGAAGTGCAAGCGTCTCAAAGGGCAAGGTGATACTTGCCACCGTAAAGGGTGATATACACGACATAGGCAAGAACATAGTCAAGATACTCCTTGAAAACTATGGCTTTGACGTGATAGACCTGGGCAAGGATGTTGATCCCAAGCTTGTAGTCGAGACAGCAAGGAAGGAAGGCATTGAGCTTGTCGGTCTAAGCGCGCTCATGACGACCACGGTAAAGAACATGGAGGAAACTATAGTCGACATCAAAAGCCAGCTTCCGGACTGCAAGGTTATGGTCGGCGGAGCAGTGCTGAGCCAGGAGTATGCTGATTCTATAGGTGCTGACTTCTATGCCAAGGACGCGAAGGGCGCTGTGGAGATAGCAAGAGGAGTGTTCGGCGCAAGCTAGTACTAAGATCACGCCAACGCACATCTAAAGTCCTATGCCATATATATTATATATAATGTGGAAAAAATAATCCTGACAAAACTTTGCCCCGGCGCCTGAATTTGCCGGGGCATTCTGCACTTGCAGGCCTAAATGTTTCAGAATGATGAAATGGTGGTATATCATAGTATGCGCGGATAAACTGCGTCGCTCGATATGGAGGTGCATTTTCAAATGGAAATCCCGGTGAACAGATGGTATGAGGCCATTGAAAGCAGGTGCTCTAGAAGGAGCTTTGAGGATACAACTTTAAAAACGGAGGATGCTGCGGCGCTTGAGGGGCTCTGCGCAAAGATAAGCGACTCCGTAGATGACATAAGGCTGGTCTACAAGCAAAACGGAATAGAAAACGTCTTTCGGGGAGCGCTAGGGAAGATAATAAGGCCTTCGGCATATGTGGCTCTCATAGGAAATGCCAAGGAGCCGAACATACAGGAAAAACTCGGGTATGCTGGCGAATGCGTAGTGCTCGAGGCGACATCGCTGGGAGTGGGCTCGTGCTGGATAGGCGGGTTTTTTAGCCGGGAGGGCATAAGGGAGGCATTGGGCATTGGAGAGGATGAGTTCGTGCCAGCCGTGATAGCGCTCGGCTATGCCAACGAGAAAAAGAGCATTTTCGAAAAGCTTATAAAGGGACTATCGAAGAGTTCTTCGAGAAAAGACATAGAACGCATAAGCGAGGGCCTGGCAAGGGAGAAATGGCCGGGGTGGGCCAGAAGCGCCGTTGAAGCAGCAAGGCAATCGCCGTCTGCTGTAAACAGACAGCCCTGGAGGTTTGAAGTGGGCGAGGGCTTCATAAAGGTTATGCTTGACACTCCCGACAACAGCTACAGCATATCAAAAAGGCTCGACTGCGGGATAGCCATGCTCCACATCGAGCTGGGAGCAAGGCGCATGGGAGCAAAGGGCAGCTGGAGGTATCTTGAGTCGCCGGATGTGGCGGTATACGAAATCGATGAGGCAATGACCTAAAAGCTTCATGCAATTGGGGAAAAGGAGAGGAGCGAAATGAGAAAAATAAAGCTGTTTATTCTGGGAGCCCTGTGCGTTACCATCCTTGGCGGCTGCAACTTGGCCCAGAAGGAGTTCGGCAAGGTGGAGAATACCTTCAAGGGCAGGGAGGCAGTCGTACAGACATACGACGAGGAAAGCAACATAATAGACCAGGTGAAGGGCAAGTCCATAAGCGTGACCTCGGAGGACAAGTTCGCCACGAAGGACACGGAGGGCAACATAACTAAGGAATCCTCGGTGATAAGCCTGACTGTGGGCGGCAAGTCCATGGTGCACGTCGGCAGCAGCCTCATAATCTCCGAAAAAGGTCTTGTGGACGTGTTCGACGAGTACTCAAAGACTGTCGATGTGAAAAATACGGACAGGTCTATTCCGTTTCTCAACAGGATGATAAACGAAATGAAGAACATAACAACAGGCAAGACCAAGATAGTTCTCATTAGGTCCCAGTCGGGCAAGCCACTGGCCACCTTTGCCGGGGACAACGTGAGCTACTTTGCCACAGAGATAGACAAGTCCACGGGCATACTAATAGATGGCAAGCACCTCTTTGTATACAGGTGCGACTATACGATATATGACGCGGAGCTTCTGGGGAAATAGAAAGCGGATTTTCATGCCGTTTTATAAATTATTGCGGAGGTGCAGGTATGGTAAGGCATATTGTAATGTGGAAGCTTAAGGAGAGCGCCGAGGGCAACGACAAGGCGAGGAACGCCCAGATAATCAAGGAGAAGCTCGAGGCTCTAAAGGAGAAGATAAGCCAGATAGAGGAAATCGAAGTCGGCATTAATTCGGACTCGGCTCCTGCGGGCAACTATGACGTGGTGCTTGTAATGAGCTGCAGGGATTTTGCTGCTCTCAAGGAGTACGCTGAGCATCCGGACCACATAGAGGCAGGCGGCTTTGTCAAGAAGGTTGTAGAGGCGAGGGCGGCTGCGGACTACGAGTATTAAGTACTTGCGAATATCCTGGAAAAGATGAAAGCCCAAGACGTGTTTGATGAAATATCCAATGTGTCTTGGGCTTTTTGTTGCATAAGCTAAAAAATTAGTATCCAAGCTCCTTGTCTACTATTATGACATGAATCCTGCCTCTCGCAGGCTGTTTTTTGATTAGCACATATTCGTTGCATATCCTGTCAGGGCTGCTGCAATTGGTGCAGTATCCGAGCTCCGCGCAAGGCGTCTTCCTGCCGAGTCTTCTGGCGTTGGCGGGGGCTGCGGTGCTCTTAAGCCTTTCCATGGCCTGCTGCTCGTCCTTTACGAGTTTGTTTATTCCTGCAATTACAATGACTTTGTCGGGCCCGTATATCATGGCTGCCACTCTGTTGCCGTTTCCATCAACATTGAAGAGCTCGCCGCTTTCTGTAATGGCGTTGGAGCTTGTAAAGTACGCATCGGCTGAAAAGCCGCCTCTGTATATCCTTTTTATGTCCTCAGGTGTGAGGCCGTCGGCGTATCTGTCCAGGAAGTTGTATCTTCCGCTTCTCAAATGGTCCATAACTCCGGCTTCAAAGAGTGTCATGGAGCCGCCAACGGAGACTGTGGTCCCGTCATTTACCAACTCGATTATTTTTTCTATGGCCTGCTCGCATGACTGCACATAATAGCCGTCCATGTTGTTCCTATGCAGGTTGTCTATAGTTCTTTTTATTCTTTCGCTTACAACCCAGGTTAGATTTTTATCCATTCTGTTCTCCTTTTGTTCCAAAATATTCAGTATGTGGTATATTTAAATTATACAACATTCAGCGCAGAAAGCGGCAGAGATAATACTATCTAACAAAACATGGAGGTTTTTTTCGGCGGGACAAGAGCGCAAGGGGAAGGATGTATTATCAGTAGAACTATTACATATGGATATAATAAGCAGCAGGGAGGAGCACTATTATGATAGACAGACTTAGAAGGCAGATGGGCTTTATAATGGAAGTAGACAAGCTCAAGGAGATATTCAGGCAGTCAATAGTTTCAAGCGGCGTCAGGTATGAAAATGATGCCGAGCATTCATGGCACATATCGCTAATGGCAATACTTCTTTCAGAGCATGCCAACGAGCGCGTGGATGTCCTCAGGGTAGTGAAGATGTTGCTTATACATGATATAGTCGAAATAGATGCGGGCGATACATACAACTATGACGAGGAGGCTCTCCTTGACAAGAGGGAGCGTGAGGAGGCGGCTGCGGAGAGGCTTTTCGGGCTGCTTCCGGATGACCAGCGCGACGAGTTCATGGAGCTGTGGGAGGAGTTTGAGGAGAAAAAGACACCCGAAGCCAGATACGCCGCGGCCCTTGACCGTCTCCAGCCTATGCTGCTGAACTACATGACTCAGGGCAGGTCCTGGATAGACCACGGGGTAACTTCGGACATGGTTTTCAGAAAGAACAGGCACATTGAGGAGGGTTCGGAGGCTCTTTGGGATTTTGCAGAGGAGATGCTTAATGACTGCATAGAGAAAGGCTACTTGAAAAAATAGGGGGCGATTTTGTGAAGCATATCATAGAGGACAGAATTGCAGATTTTGTAGACGAATATGCGTCGCGCAGGGATACGCTGACAAGGTGGCAAAGGCCGATTGTGGCTTATGCAGATGCAAGTGATGCGCTCTTTGAAAAGCTCAAGGAGGCCGTGGGTCCGGAGCATATGATGCCATCTGACTTCATGGAGGACGCCGCCACGGCGATTACTTACTTTCTGCCTTTCGAGGAGAGCGTAGCAAAGAGCAACATGGATGGCAGATTCAGCTCTTGGGAGTGGGGCAAGGCCTATGTTGAGACAAACGAGATGATACTCGAGCTTAATGCATATATAAAGGAAGTAGTAGGGGAACTTGGACACAATGCGGTGCTGGTGCCGACGGCTCTTAATTTCACTAAGGACAGGCTGACAAGCGACTGGTCGCAAAGGCATGTGGCGTATGTTGCAGGTCTTGGCAAGTTCGGCCTAAACAACATGCTTATAACCCAAAAGGGTTGCTGCGGAAGGATAGGCAGCGTGGTCACAAACATTAAGCTTGAGGCAACAGCGCGCAAAGAGTCCGAGGCTTGTCTCTACAAGCAAAGCGGCGCCTGCGGGCTTTGTGTGGGAAGATGCGTCAACGATGCCTTGTTTGAAGGCGGTTTCGACAGGGAAAAGTGCTATGAGATGTGTGTTATAAACATGGACAGGTTGAAAGAGGCGGGACATGCCGACGTGTGTGGTAAGTGTACTGTGGGTCTGCCTTGCTCTTTCAAGGATCCTGTTGAATAAGCGCATTAGATTAGATAGAAATGAAAAAGCCTGAAGGGTCTGTATGTGGCATCCCTTCGGGCTTTTATAATTTTGTGGTCAAGTTGAGTAGCTTGGATGAATGATATTTTTATAACTATGCTACATTTTTTTTAATTGAACTGTATTGCTATTGTTTGATATGTTATGTAATATTTGTCTAGCTGCATTGAAGCAGCTCTACACTTGCTGATGAGGTATATTCTGATGTCTCGGTAGCTGCTATGTATTCCACGTCGCACTGGTCGCAGTATAGGTGCCACTGGTAGTAATCCTTGACCATCTCCTTGCACTCGCCGCATTCACAGCACTCTACGCCCCCCGCGTATTTGTCTGAAACGCCGCATTTGATGCACGGATTAAGCCTCACGTGCTCCTTGTCTCTTATCTCTCCGGGTTGTCCGCATATGGGACATTCGCTCCAATCTCTCATGGTATATCCCCCCTTGGATCAGGTTGTTTGTATTTTAACAATACATCTTATATATATATTACCACTATTTTGGACAAATATCACTACTAACTTAATGTTTTTTTTAACAAACTATGTTGAATGTTCACACAATAAAACAATATGACATACTATATAAGGACACTCATACGTTCTTATCCTGATCCTGCAGGATAGGACATTTATAATACAAACAAATAAATAGCCTGGAGGCGGTTTTGCAATCCGTTTCCAGGCTTTATAGTTTTAAGATTCCGATTTGTCGCTATTCGGCTTTTTACAATAATATTGTAAGTGTCATGAGATTTTAGCTGCAATGAAGCAATTCGGTTTCGGTTGCTGCGATGTAATCTGCTTCACAGTGGCAACAAAAAAGATGCCATTGATGGTAGTCCTTGACCATCTCCTTGCAATCGCCGCATTCACAGCATTCTACGCCCCCCGCGTATTTGTCTGAAACGCCGCACTTGACACATGGATTAAGTCTCACATGCTCTTTGTCTCTTATCTCCCCCGGTTGTCCGCATATAGGACATTCCATCCAGTCTCTCATATTGTTTCCCCCTTGAATTAAGCTGTTTGTATTTTTATAGTACATCTTACGTATATATTACCACCTTTCAGGACAAATATCACTACTTTTTTTATTTTTTTTAAATAAGTCATCTTAAATATTCCAACTATTAAAAATATGACATACTATATACCGGAAAATGGTTACTTGCGGGAATATTCTGAATGTTTAGAAATGTTTTGACAAAATACATTATTTTCTGTAAAATAGAAATACTTTATCTAAATACAAATATAAAAACTGGGGGTATTATCATGATAGGAGCCAAAGCGATTATTCGGTGCCTTGAAGAGGAGGGTGTAACTACCGTTTTCGGGTATCCGGGCGGTGCGGTGCTTCCGCTTTACGAGGAGCTTAGAAAATCGGATATAAAGCATGTTCTTATAAGAAACGAGCAGAACGCCGTTCATTTTGCGAGCGGCTATGCCAGGGGCAGCAAGGGGGTTGGAGTGTGCTTCGCCACATCGGGACCGGGAGCAACTAACCTCATAACAGGCATCGCCACAGCGTACATGGACTCAATACCGGTGGTAATCATAACCGGGCAGGTAAGCAGCGATTTAATAGGCAGCGACGCTTTCCAAGAGGCTGATATCGTGGGGGCGACTCAGCCGTTTACAAAACACAATTATCTCGTCAAGAGCGCGTCTGAGATACCAAGAATAATGAAGGAGGCCTTCTATATAGCCTCTACAGGCAGGCCGGGACCTGTCTTGGTAGATGTGCCGGTTGACGTTCAGAAGGAAGCACTGAGGTTCAGCTATCCTAAAGAGGTTTCAATAACCGGCTACAAGCCGACATATGAGGGACACAGAGGCCAGATAAAAAGAGCAGTCCAGGCAATTAAAAAGTCAGTGAAGCCTCTGCTTTATGCTGGCGGAGGAGTAATTGCGGCGGACGCCGTTGAGGAGCTAAGGAGCTTCGCGAATTCAAGTGGAATACCGGTTGTCAACTCTCTTATGGGAATAGGCAGTTTTCCTCATGACTCGGAGCTCTATGTGGGCATAGTGGGCAGTCATGGCAACTCATATTCAAACCGGATAATGTCGTGTGCGGATCTTATTATAATAGTTGGAGTAAGGCTTTCCGACAGGGCAACCAAGAAGCTCGAGCAGATGAATCCGGATCTTGAGATAGTCCACATAGACATAGACCCGGCTGAGATTGGCAAGAACATCGCAAGCACTATACCAGTTGTCGGCCATGCCAAGAACATACTTGCAGACTTTAATGAAAGCGGCATAGCGCTTGATACGGCCAAGTGGCTCGAGGAGATAAAGTCCATGAAGGCCGAGTATCCAGTGCAGTTCAACATGGATGATTCCATGGGCCTTGTATCTCCAAAGCATGTATTGGGTACGCTCTCGCTCATACTTAACGATTCGGCGGCTGTGACAGCGGACGTAGGACAGAACCAGATATGGGCCGCAAGGAACTACCAGATCAAGGGCACAAGAGGCTACTACACTTCAGGAGGCCTTGGAACTATGGGATACAGCCTTCCGGCGGCGGCGGGCATGAAAATGGCCGATGAAAGCAGGCAGGTTGTGAGCATAATGGGCGACGGGAGCATACAAATGTGCCTTGGCGAGCTTGGAACCGTGTCTGAGCACAATGTGGGTATTAAGATAATCCTCTTCAACAACAACAGGCTGGGCATGGTAAGGGAGCTCCAGGACAATGCCTACGGCAAGGGTAAATACAGCGCCATAGATTTCAACATTTCAACGGATTTTGTAAAGATAGCCGAGGCTTACGGCATAAAGGGCGTCAGGGTCAAGACGGACAGCGAGTTCGACGCTGAGATTGAAAAGGCTCTTGCACACGAGGGCCCATACATCATAGAATGCATAGTGCATCCTGACTACGCCACTATTTAGGGGGAGAAAAGATGGACAAATACACTATATCAGTGCTTGTGGAAAACAATGCAGGAGTCTTGAGCCGAATAGCAGGGCTTTTCAGCAGGCGCGGATACAACATAGAAAGCCTTTCTGTAGGCGTGACTGAAGACAGCAAGATTTCGAGAATGACAATAACCGGCTTTGCAGATGAGCAGACTCTCGAGCAGATAAAAAAACAGCTCAACAAGCTAATCGAGGTAATAAAGGTAGTGCAGATTCAGCAGGAGGATTCGGTTTACAGAGAGCTTGCGATGATAAAGGTGAAAGCTGACAACAGCACCAGGTCTTCGATAGTAGAAATAGCCAACATATTCAGAGCCAGTATAATTGATGTGGCTTTCGGCAGCCTCACTCTGGAAGTGACAGGAGATGAAGGCAAGATTGAAGCCTTCATAAAAATGATTAAGCCGTATGGCATAGTAGAGCTACTCAGGACAGGGGCGGCAGTCCTACAAAGAGGAGAACAGGGGATTTAGGTTTTTACCTAAGTCCTTTTTTATTTAAAGATGGTTCACATTTGGTGAAATAAGGATTATACTATATTACTGTAACGCAATTTCACGGGAGAAACCCTGTATTAGAAAAGGTACCAAGGGGGAATTTTTATGAAAAAACTGGATTTGAAAAAAATCAATTTCAAAAGTCTTGCGATGGACGCTCTTGTGGTCGGCACAGGAATTGCCATTGCGGCATTTGCTATAACGTCCATACTTAAGCCGAACGGACTTGTTATGGGCGGAATTACCGGTACATCGCTACTAGTTGAGAAGATGACAGGCGTGAACTACACCTATATTTATTTTGCGCTGTCAATCTGCGTTCTCATATCAACGTTTTTTCTATTGGGGAAAAGGGAGGCTCTCAAGATTATAGTGCTCTCGCTCCTTTTCCCGCCTGTGCTGATACTGTTCAGCCAGAGGCCCTTCAACTTTGTTCAGGGCGATATGATGCTTGCGGCAATTTATTTTGGACTTATAAACGGCATTGGCTGCGGGCTAATTCTAAAGCGCGGATTTTCATCTGGTGGAACAGACTCAATAGCCAAGATACTCCATGCCAGGCTGTTCCCGTTCATAAGTCTCAGCCAGATACTTCTTACAATTGACACTGTTATCATCACAGCGTCTGCCTTCGTATTTGACAGGAACGTGGCTCTATACGCCATACTGACCCAGGTGGTTTTCATGAAGACTCTGGATGTTGTAATGTTCGGTATAGGCAACAAGCTTGTGAAAATAGAGGTTATAAGTTCGCAATATGAGGAGATTTCAAGATATATACTCAAGGAAATCAAAAGAGGCGTCAGCATGTATGATGTAGTTGGGGCCTATACTAGCGAAACCAAAACGAAGATAGTAACGGTATGCTCGCCTCGTGAGATGATGCTGATAAAGCGGTTTATCGCCAAATTGGATCCGGATGTATTTGTGTGCGTTGTGCCCGTATCGGCCGTATGGGGTGTCGGCAAGGGATTTGAGGACCTTGCTGACGAGAGCGGTGCATAGCATGAAAATGGCAAATGAATTGTAACAATGAATTGTAACGCAGTACTATAAAAAAAGCCTGGAAGCTGATTTTTGTCATGGCCTCCACGGCTTTTTTTATTTGCATAACTACAGTAAGGGAGTTTTAACACTATCTAAACAAAATTTACGCCAGCAGCGTTTAACTTAATGCCCTTGCAGATTATACTGTATTTTGTATTATACAACACAATACGGTCGTTATTAAGGGGTTCGAAAGGGGAAAAGGTATGATTAATGCAATAGCAGAAAATGTTAGGGTCAGCATCGGGAATGTCAACTGGAAGGGTATGGTTCTTGATGCAGGTGCAGTGGGAACGGGCTCCGCCATGGTGGCATTCGCGACATCGTCGATACTTAAGACAAACGGGCTTGTAATAGGAGGCATAACGGGAGCCTCCATAATAGCGGAGAAGGTTACGGGAATAGACTATACTTACATTTACTATGCGCTGTCGATATGCATTCTGCTTTCGGCGCTGTTTTTCATGGGCAGGAGGGAGGCTCTCAAGATAGCGGCACTTTCGGTTTTCTTTCCGGCGGTGCTCATAGTATTCAGTCAAAGGCAGTTTAACTTTGTAGAGGATGACCTCATGCTGGCTTCAATATATTTCGGACTCATATACGGCGTTGGCAGCGGAATAATACTAAAACGGGGATTCTCATTCGGAGGCACTGACACTATAGCAAAGATGCTCCATGTCAGGGTGTTTCCTTTTATAAGTCTCAGCCAGATACTCCTGGCGATAGACACTGTAGTCATAGTGGCGTCGGCTTTCGTTTTCGACAGGAACATAGCCCTTTATGCCATACTGACTCAGGTGGTATTCATGAAGACTCTTGACGTTGTAATGTTCGGAATAGGCAGCAAGCTTGTAAAGATTGAGGTCATAAGCACGCACTATGGAGATATTTCAAGATATGTACTCGAGGAAATAAAAAGGGGTGTGAGCATGTACGATGTAATAGGCGGCTATGAAAATGAGAGCAGAGTCAAGACTGTTACTATATGCTCCCCGCGGGAGATGATGCTGATTAAGAGGTTCATTGCAAAACACGATCCCGATGCGTTCGTGAACGTGACAACGGTATCGGCCGTGTGGGGAAGGGGTAAGGGTTTTGAGGACCTTTCGAGGGATAGTTCGATATAAAGCTAAAGCCGCAATTGACTTAATAATATCTAACAAATATTTCGTTTTGATAGAAACCATGGATGCTTGTTTTTCAGGCAGCTATGGTTTTTTATTATTTGAGGAAAATCAGCCAAGCCTAATTACAAAATACATATAAAATGTCGATTTTAGCTGAAATGAAGGGTATCAATTGAAATATGCATTTTTGTATTGCTATTATAGCCTCGGGACGGGGGATTAATCATGAAAAAAACACATGACAATAATTCAAATTCAGAGAGGATAGGCCTGCGTCCCTCCAACGCATGGAAGTATGCGGCTATGACTATTATATTCATTGCAATATCATACCTGTCTCTTGTGTTTGTATACCACGCCTTCAGCCAAAGAACATTGTTCATTGACATTAATATATTCCCGGCGGCGGTTTTCGTAAAGCTCTCTGCGCTTTTGCTGGCATACTATGCTCTGGACGGCCTCAGGTTCTACTACATACTCAGAACCCTTGGCATACAGCTGGACTACATTTATGTACTCAAGATGGTTTTCATAAACATATTCGTATCGGCCATAACTCCCCTTGCGACGGGGGGAGGCTTCGCGCAGATATACTTTCTGAACAAGAAGGGCGTTTCCTACGGGGATGCAGTGGCAGCAACTACGATAAGAACGTCGCTGCCCATAGCTTTTTTTATATTGGCAACTCCGATAATACTAACCGTCGACAGCAGGTTCATGAAGGTTCTTCCATTTTCAAACACTCCGGCTGTGGTGCTTGCCGGAAGCTCGATATTCATAGCAATCGCTGCCGGGGCGTTCAACCTTGTCAAGAATCCCATGTCGGCCAAAAAGGGCGTAATGTGGGTATTAAGGATTTTGAAGTCCAGAAAGCTGATTTCAATTAAGAATATAAAAAGTGCAAGAAAAATATTCAAGGAGATCGACAACTTCGCCAAGAGCGTGAAGGTGTTCGTTTCGGCTAAGAAAAGGGACATAGCGTTGTCGCTTATTTTCACGCTTGTGTTTCTGGCTGTGCTTTTCATGTTCCCGGTTGTGCTAATACATGGTCTTGGCTACAATGTTTCTGCCATAGCCATAATGGCGCTTCAGACTATAATCACATTCGTGACTTACTTCGCGCCGACTCCCGGAGCCACGGGGGTGGCCGAGGGCGGATTCTCCATAATATTTTCACAGTTCGTAGGCAAGGATGAGATTGTCACAGTGACGTTCCTGTGGAGGTTTTTCACCATATACATAGGTATGCTCGTAGGCATGGGGCTGTTTTACATGGAGCTTTTCAAAATCGGCAGGGCTAAAAGAAACAAAGCAGCAGGCCAATAGAATCGAGCCTAGTCTTGCGGCTTTGTGAGTAAGTGCTGCCGATATTATATGGATAACGGGAAAGAGGTGGCAAAATGACAAAAATGAAAAGAATAAAGTATGCGATGTATATAAACATTGCCATAGTCATATTGCTGCTTGCATACAAGGCATATCTTGGTGTATACGAGACAGACTTTGCATCGCTTAACATAAAGAGCATAAAGGAAATCGAAAAGCAGTCTCAAGGCGATTCTGAGCTGACGTTTGCTGTAGTGGGCAACATAAAAAACTCCATAGAGATATTCGACAAGAGGATAGTGGAGAGGCTAAACAGCGACAGCGACCTGGATTTCATGGTTGCTACAGGCAACTCAGTGCTTGACGGGTCGGAGGACAAGTACAGGATGCTCTACAGAAGCCTTAAGAAGATAGGGGTTCCAAGCGTGCTTGCCCTGGGGCAGAGGGAGGTATCGGACAAGGGCTACGCCAGATTCTACAGACATTTCGGGCCCTATTACTTCTCATTTGCAAAGGACGACTCCTACTTCATATTTCTCGACACTACCGGCAGGACATCCAGCGAATGGCAGAACGACTGGCTTACAAGGGAGCTTGAAGAGGCCTCCGGATACAGGTACAGATTCGTTTTCATGAACAAGCCCCTCTACAGCGTAAGATCAGGCCTGCCTGCGGAGCTGGGAGAGGGCTACATAAAGGACAAAGAGCTTGCTGATTTTCTGCAGGCGAGCTTTGAAAAATACGGCGTCACGGCTGTTTTCGCTTCAAGCCAGCAGTTTTACGACAGCAGGGAGATTGGGGGAGTAAGATACTTCATAACTGGGGGTGCCGGAGGCTGGCTCCATATAGAAGACCAGAGCAGTTTTTATCACTATATAAAGGTGAAGGCAGGACCGGATGGAGTCGAGTATGCTGTAGTAAAGCAGGAGATGCCATCAAGCCACGCCGCTTATCAGTTTTTCGAGAATGTGTGGGTTTACATACATTCCATGTTCTACAGCAACATGGCGGACATTCTGATAGCTGTTTTCGGACTTGCCGCTGTCATGCTTCTGATTTACGTTAAGGCCAGCGTGCCCAAAAGGTACTACCGGGACTTCAACGGGCAGGAGGAGGATATTGAAGAAGACCAGATACTCAGCATAGCGTTTTTCACCAACAATTATCTTCCCTTTATAGGAGGAGTGCCTATATCCATATTCCGCCTTGCAAAGGGTCTTAGAAAGCTGGGACATCGGGTTCATATTTTTGCACCTGAATATCCCCTTGGGAATGATTCAGATGATGAAGATACAACAAGGTTCAAGGCTATAATGACATACGAAAAGGAAGGTCTTACATTTCCCATAGTCAATATCTTTACTGACGACATTGAAAAGAGCTTCATCGCTGATGAATACGACGTTGTGCACATGCACCATCCCATGTGGCTGGGGAGCAAAGGACTTCGCCTTGCTGAAAAATACAGCCTGCCGGCTGTGCTCACATACCATACAAGGCTTGAGGAGTACTCCCATTTTCTGCCGTTTTTTAGACTGATATTCAAGAACATAATATCCCACAGGATGATAAAGAGGTTCGCGCAAAGATGCGATGCGATAATAGCTCCGACGAACACGGCTAAGGAATACCTTGAGAACATAGGCGTGAGCAGGCGAATAGCCGTGCTGCCTACGGGAGTTGATTTTGAAGGCTATGAAAATGTCGATGATGAGGAGCTGGCGGCCATCAGGGAAAGGCACGGGGCAGGAGGCCATGTGCTGCTTTGCTCCGTAATGAGGCTTTCGGTAGAAAAGAACGTATATTTCCTTCTAGACGGCTTGGAATACGTTAAAAGAAGCAACAAGGCGATGTTCAAATGCGTAATTATAGGAGACGGACCCGAGCGGGAGAATATTAAGAGGGTCATAAGGGAAAAGGGCCTGGAGGATGCTGTGATTCTAACGGGCATGATAAAACCCGGCGAGGTATGCAAGTACTACATGGCGTCTGATGTATTCGTGTTCAGTTCCCAGTCGGAGACACAGGGCATGGTTGTGCTCGAGGCCATGGCAGGCGGCTGCCCGGTGGTGGCCATACGCTCAAGCGGCATAGACGATGTTGTCAAGGACGGCTTCAACGGCTACAAGACTTCGGCCGATGTCAAGGAATGGGGAGACAGGCTCATTGAGCTCGTTGAAAACGTCGAGCTAAGGAGTAAAATGGGCGGCAATGCCCGTGAGTTTGCAGGCGAGTTTTCCCTTGATGCCATGGCCCAAAGGGCTGTCAAGGTATACATGAGGGCGATTAAGGACCGCAAGGACTTCAATATTCATTAGCGCAAGCAGACTATAAAGGAGATGACGCTCTATCTGTCGATACGCATGCAACTCAAATAAAATATTATAAAAATTAAGAGGCTGGCCGGAATGAAAACAGCAAAAGATCTGATTGAGAACTTCATGAGCAGAATATTCATATACTACATACTCCTTGTGTACAAAACAAGCAGGGTTAGCATCGAGGATAATCTTGGACTGCTTGAGAGCGGCGAGGATTTTGTGATAGGCTTTTGGCACGGGGAGAGCTATTGCCTGTATCCTGTGCTCCGGGGGAGAAGGCTGTATGTTGTAACTACCCGGGATATGCGGGGTGATTATATCTCTATGATATGCCGCTTTTTTGGGTATACACCAATCAGGGTGCCCGACGAATCGGCTGGCGGCAATTTCCTGTTCGAGATAAGGAAAATGATAAACGGTGAGGGAGCCGCCAGCCTGGCCGTGGCCCTGGACGGCCCGCTGGGGCCCTACCACGAGCCGAAGTCGTTCGCCTTCGCGGCGGCCAGGCTTTCGCGGCGGAGGGTGCTACCGGTTACAGCTGAATGCAGCCTAAAGCTTACTTCAAAGAGGAGATGGGACAGGTACACAGTGCCTCTTCCCTTTGGAGAGATAAGACTTAAAGTGCACATGCCGTTTGAGGTCGGCAAGGACGATGTGAAGGAAGATTTCAAAGCTCTAAGGAATGCTGTCAAGAATATAATGGAGACGGGAGAGAACTATGAAAACTAACAAGCCGGGCATGACTGCCAAGGAAATAGTTTCCAAGATATTTTCAAAAAACATAAACGAGGTGCACGACAAGTCGCTTACCTTTGGCGAGAGGCTGTCTGACTCGCTAGCTGACTTTGCAGGTAGCTGGACGTTCATAATTATTTTCGTATCTATTCTTATGACATGGATTGTCATTAACACGACAAATCTGAACATAAAACATTTTGATAACTACCCGTTCATTCTTTTAAATCTATTACTCTCGTGCATAGCAGCACTGCAGGCACCGGTAATAATGATGAGCCAGAACAGGCAGGAAAAAAGGGACAGGATACAAGCAGAACACGATTATGAAATAAACCTAAAGTCCGAAATACTGATAGAAGACATCATAGGCAGGCTTGAAAGGCTGGAGGAGAATCAGAAAGAGATGATAAAGGAGTTCTTGAAAAACACGGAAAGCAAGGGTGATTTGAATAGTTGATTTTGTAAATATGCCAGGATTAAGGGGTAGTCACCATGGAAGTTTTCAACAAAAGAGACTATATGAAGCTAATACAGGCCCAGCCTGAAGACGTGTGTGGAATTTTAGGCTCAAGCCGGGAAGGCCTCTCGAGCGATGAGGCTGCAGAAAGGCTTGCTACTTGAAATCCGGCGTTTGGAATGCGTTCCAGACTGCTGGATTTTTTTACGCAATCTTTGATATATTAACTACAAAAATCATCAAAAAACTCTTGCAATTCGGAAAATGGGATGCTATTATTTATTTAGGTACCTAAAGAAAAATAGAACATGATTATTTAAGCTATTTCGATGCATGCGCTGTTAAACACGGCTATGTTGTTGAATGTGTTGAGGTTGAAGAATTTGTGTTGCTCAAGAGAACAGATAAATTTTTTTGGCAATATATTTAGGAAGCTAAATATATTGCGGCTTACGGAAGTATATAAAACTATAAATTGTGGAGGTATCATTATGAAGACTACATCGAAAAAGGTATTAGTTACCGGCGGAACTCAGGGAATAGGAGCCGATTGTGTGAATCTGCTTGCCCAAAAGGGCTACGAGGTTCACATGACCTACAGAAAATCTTCAAAAGCGGCTGATGAGATATGTGCAAAATATCCGGGAAAGGTATTCGCATACAGACTTGACCAGGGTGATGCAGAAGCAGTCAAGAATGCGGATTTTCTTGTGGACCATTCTTGGGACGGCATCATATTCAATGCTTCGCTTGGGTCTGCCACTGTAAAGCAGTATGCAGAACAGTCTGACACATTTGGAGCTGCAAATGATGAGGCAATGTTTAAAGTGAATGCGCTTGGTCCCCTGTGGATATACAAGAAAGTGGAAGCTGAGCTTTTGAAAAGAGACAAGCCTTCCAAGTTGATTTTTATTTCTTCTGTAGGCGGAGGCATTGCAGCATTCCCTAAGTTTACATTGAGTGACGGCATGAGCAAATGCGCAGTCAGCTTTCTTGCACGCCAGCTTGCAGCTGAAAATGTGCACACCATGATTGATGTGTTTTCAATATGTCCCGGGGCAACAGAAACACCTATGTTTACTGCCAGCACATTGAGCCACATGAGCCCAGAAGCAAGAAAGGCATTCGAGGCGGATCAGGCGAAAAAACGCTTGATTCAGCCGCAGGACATTTCATACTGGCTGCATCAGCTTCTTCAAGAGGAATCAACAGTACTGCATGGTGCAAATATAGATGCTTCAATGGGACTTGGAGTGCGTCCTGGGATTCAAACAGAAGCCAATCTACCGCATAATTAACCTTTAGAAATATGGATTTTATGGTATTTAGTATCTATGACAAGCGATGAAAGCAGGAGGTAAAGATAATGATGGAATTTCTTTCGGAGCGGGGCCGTGCCAATGTAAAGGACATGCCTCCGCTTGTACAGGCTCACTTTAGCACGTTGAACGATATGTATGATCCGATTCAAAATCCAAGCGGACACATAAATATGGGTACGGCAGAGACCAGACTTGTCGATAACGAGGTAATCAGTCTTCTAGAAAAAACACAGGCGCGCATGAAGCTCGTCCCCAAAAACATACACTACGATTTGTTTCACGGAGCCGACGAATTCCGTACAGCCATAGCCAATTACTGGCAAAACATAATATTTGGCAAGGATTCCGAGGTATGCTTGAAAGCTGAGAACATAGTAGCGTGTACAGGTTGCACTGTGGCTCTTGAGATGTTGGCTACAATGCTTTGCGATCCGGGAGATGTAGTCTTGATACCTGCCCCGTTTTACTCGGGTTTTGTTGACGATATAAATGCTCGAGCAGAAGTTGTGCCTGTCGGGGTGCAGTGCGGCATAGACTTGTCGAAATCGGCCTTCGAATCTGCACTGGCTGAGCAATCTAAAATGGGAAAAAGAGTCAGGGCGGTGCTTTTTTCTTCACCGAATAATCCTGTGGGTACTGTATACTCAGAAGAAGCAATTAAAAATGTTATAGAATTTTGCATGGAAAATGATTTGGATATAATATCTGATGAAATTTATGCTCAGACGGTTCATGACCCAAGTGCAAAGTGGGTGAGCACCCTAAAGCTAGTACCTAAGGAGTATATGCACCGCGTGCATGTGACGAGCAGCTTTGCTAAAGACTTCGCTCTTTCTGGATTCCGCACGGGATTTGCAATAACATTCAACAGTGATCTAGCCAAAGGTATGCAGACAATAACATACTTTTCCGCTGTCTCTACGCATACGCAGGCGCTGCTTACAGAGCTTCTCAAGGCGCCGGAGCTTCCCGCAGTAATCCAGACAAGCAGGGAAAGAATGCACGTGGCATACAAGCTCATGGAAAAGGGTCTGAACGACATAGGCGTAAAAACCATGCCGGCACAGGCGGGAATATTTATATTTGGGGACTTCAGTCCATATCTTGAGGCGCAGGAGTTCGTAAAAGAACATACGCTCTGGGAAAAAATATTCGGAACTTTGAAGGTCAATATATCTCCAGGACACCTGTTTGACGCACCTACTCCCGGATGGTTCCGTGCCTGCTATGCGCAAGACCCTGCCGTAGTCCAGGAAGCCTGCAGACGCCTGGGCAAGCTTGACAAATAAATCTACCGCTCCATTGCCGATATATTCAGTGGTAAAAAACATTCTCAGCCATTGAATGGAATTACTGAATGTGTCGGCATTAATAACAACTATTTTCTCAATTGGGAGGACATTATATGAATGATAAGATACATTGGTCGGATGTCATTGCATTTGGCGGAGCGATAATGGCCTTTGTCATAGGTGCGGGTTTTGCATCAGGACAAGAGGTTATGCAGTTTTTCACGCATCTGGGGCTATGGGGAAGCATAGGCGCGGGAGCTGTCGCAATGGCGCTTTTTGGATGGTTCAGTGCCGTCATTCTCGAGGACGGCCGAAAGCTGCAGCTGGAGGACGCAAACCAGATATTCGCATACTACTGCGGGAAGAAAATAGGAATATTCTTTGAGTGGTTTGTGCCAATACTCCTATTCATGGTGGTCTCCATAATGATTTCAGGTGCAGGTGCGACAGTAAGCGAGCACTATGGAATAGATCCAAACTACGGGCGGATAGGGATGGCAGTCTTTACATTGCTCACTGTTCTTTTGGGATTAAAAAAACTTGTAAACATAATAGGCTATATAGGGCCTGTAATAATATTCTTTACAATGAGTATGGGGCTTATTAGCATAATGCAGAATCCGGCAGGAATTTTCGAGGCTGATAAGGTACTTAAAACAATTGAGATATCAGGAGCATCTTCAAACTGGGCGATGTCCGGAATATTGTATGGAGCCTTCTCTCTTGTAGGGCTTATGCCATTCACTGCAGGTATGGGGAGACAGGCAAAAAACAAGAAGGATACGCTTCTGGGAGGCCTATTCGGTGGCGTGACCTTCGTGGCTGGCGCATTAATACTAAGCACAGGACTGCTTGCAAACATCGGAGAAGTCTACGACAAGCAGATTCCATCGCTGGCAGTTGCAAGCGGCATTTATCCTATAATGGGAACCATATTCTCTGTAATGCTGATTGCTGGGATATATACAACTGCGGTGCCGATGCTTTGGACGGCTATAAGCCGTGTCACTACTGATGAAAAGAGCAAAAAGTATAAAATCACAGCTGTTATGATGATCATCATTTCTTATTTTGGCGGACAGCTGCAATTTGGCACAATGGTAGGTATTGTATATCCTGCAACCGGTTATATGGGAATGATTCTGATTGCGGGTATGATTTATACTAAATACTTCAAGAAGCCAAGTGAAGTAAATGCAAGTGAGGATTTGGTTCTAGAATCAAGCGTAGCAGAATAAAGGCAGGTAGTATTTATAGGTTCTGGCCCTTAAGGTGGGTTTGCTCTGTTTTTATATTGGATGATATGCGATTATATATGATAATATATAATTAGCTACAGTACAATGATGCAGATGGAGGGCAAACATGGAAACTGAATTCAGTAAACACCTAGGCTACTATATACAGGAGTTGTCCAGAAAAATGTCAATAATCCTAAACAATAGACTTCAGGAGACAGGGCTGACATTTTCACAGTTCAGGGCAATCAATTGCCTGTGGAAAAAAGGGGCTCTTACTCAGAAGGAAATTCATGAGATTATTTTCGTTCAGCCATCCACCCTGACTGGAATTATAGACATTTTAGAAAAAAAGGGATTTGTTGTGCGTAGAGTTGATGAAAATGATGCCAGAATAAAGAGGATTGACCTGACTGAAGAGGGAAAGGCTATTCAGGATAGAGCTTGGAGTATATTGGAGGGTTTTGAAGAAGAATTTGAGAATACTCTGGAAGTAGAAGAGAGATTTCTTATGCTGAAGTGGCTCAAGTCTTTAAATAAGAAAATAGATGAAATATAAAGTAAAAGAAAGCGTCAGTCCGAGAGATAGCTAATCAGAAGGGACTGACGCTTTTGTGCATCTATTCTATACTGTTCCTATTCCGGCTTCCGCGAAGGTTATCATGTCCTTGCTTATGGCGGCGGCTGCGTCAATTATTCCAAAGGCCAAAGCGGCACCGGAGCCTTCCCCAAGGCGCATGTCCATATGGAGCATAGGCCTCAGGCCAAGAAGCTGTGAGGCAAGGGCTGAGCCCTTTTCAAATGAGGCGTGTGACGGTATAAGGAAATCTTTAACGGTAGGACATATGCTGCACGCTAAAAGAGCAGATACTGTAGATATGTAGCCGTCGACTACGCATGGGATTCTTGAGGCTGCGCAGGCGATCATTATTCCCGCCATTCCGGCCATGTCCAGGCCGCCTAGCTTGGCGAGGATGTCTATAGGGTCGTTTTTGTCAGGATTATTGGTCTCGATGGCTCTTAGTATCACATCTATCTTGTGTTTTATTTTGTCTCCGGGAAGGTTTGCCCCAACCCCGGTTATTTCAGAAGGATGTACGCCTGAGAGTACGCTGAGTACGGCCGTGCTTGTGGTCGTGTTGCCTATGCCCATCTCGCCTGTTGCTATGAGCTTTACGCCGCTTTTTATCTGTTCTCTGGCTACTTCTATGCCTACCTCGATGGCCTTTATGGCTTCTTCTCTCGTCATTGCAGGTCCAACGGCTATGTTGCCAGTGCCGTATCTAACCTTTTTTACAAGTACTTTGTCGTTTTGGACGTCTGCCGACACTCCGATATCTACAACCACAACGCCGGCTCCGGCTGTTTTGGCTATCGAGGCCATGCCGCTGACGCCGTTGGCTATGTGGTTTGTCATCATGAGTGTTACTATAGGCGGAGCTGCTGCCACGCCTTCGCAGCATACGCCGTTGTCCGCCGACATTACTATGACGGCCTTTTTGTCGACAACAGGATGTATGCTTGAAGTTATTGCTGAAAGCTGAATGGCAATCTCCTCAAGTCTTCCCAAGCTTCCTACGGGCTTTATGAGATTGTCCATCCTGTCTTTTGCCGCGGCCATGGCCGCTTCGTCAAGGCCCTTGATTTTTTCTATAGTGCTCTTTAGAAGTTCCATGAAGATCTCCTCCAATTATTTACGATTCGAATTAATTAATGTAAAGAATAAATCATTTAGGATGAGCCAGCTGTCGACATAGGCATGCTGCCGTATGCGGATCTGGTGATTATTTTCCGGCGATAGATTCCGATGCTCTATGCTCGAGTATGTCGACAATTTTTTCATCATACCCCAGCGGCTGAGCAAAGCTAATGCTAATGTCGGGGTACTTCACTATGATGCGCTCCAGGATTTCCGGAATGTCCTCTTTGATGTGTATTCCCGGAAACAGGAAGTATGGCAGCGCTACCATGCTCCTTACCCCTTCGGAATACATGGCTTCAACAGTTTCCTCGATGTTCGGCGATGATATCTCCATGAAGCAGCCCTTGACGATTTTGCCTGGGAATCTGGATGCAAGCGAACTTACAATCCTGAAGAATATGTCCTTTGCATCATTTGACCTGCTTCCGTGTCCTATTACTAGTATGCCTTCCATATAGATCGCTCCTTTTTAATAAATCAGCATAGCTAAAAGCACGGCGTTGTATGCCAGAGCCGTAAGCATGATAGCTTTTGAGTGTTCAAAATTTTTGGGGGAGTATGGTATAACTCCCCTGTAGCACCTGCTGTCCGTGGCGCACTTGATGTCCTTCCATCGCTCCATCGTGTTGATGAATAAAAGACCTGCAATCTTGCCTGTAGTCGATATTTTTCTCTTGAAAGAGCCAAAGCCGCTTCTTGATTTGGCGGCCAATGTCATCATTTGGAGCTCATCCTCGATGAGGACGAGGAACCTCAATGTACTTTTTGCTATGTCGCACATGTCTCGAAGAAGTCCGGACCTTGAAAGCGAGCAGAGCAGATCGTCCATAGGGGTGTGGAGGGAAAAAAGCAGTATCGAGAGCATTCCAGCAACGCTTTTCAAGATAAGCACTGCCACAAATGGCGCTCCGAAGTCATAAAGCATAGCCAGCGATGTCAGCAGTGAAAATATGAGCATGCCGGCTGCAAGCTTTACGACCAGGAAAAGCGGGCTCCTGAAATAAATGTGCATTATTAAAGTGGCTGCCAGTGCATAGGCCGCAGGCACTGCCGATTCTTTGCTAAAACCAAGGATCACCACTGGCAGCAGAAAAAGCGCCGCCTTCTGGAAGGGATGCACATTAGATATCCTACTTTCGGCTGCAAATGCAGCTATCAGTCTGAGCATTTTTCTTTTTTCCTATGTAGTAGCCTATTATGCTTCCGCCTATGGCCGTTTGAAGTGCGAAGAGTGCGCTTTCAATCTCGCCGGATGGTGGAGCCCAGATGCTTTCAAACCACGGTGTATATTCCTTGTTGCTGCTCGATATGTAATCCATCGCAAGGCCGTCGGCGCCCTCCAAAGGCCCCCTGCTGGCCCCAATTTTGAGGCAGACGACTGCTATAGCGATTGAGAGCAGAGCCAGAAGAATGTAATCCCTACGCTTCATATGCATTCCCGCCTTTCAGGGCTTCAAGCTCCGAAGCCGAATATTTTTCAACAATACCCATCATTATTACAGTAAGTATGCCCTCGATTATAGCCAAGGGCACCTGGGTGAGTGCGAATATGGCTAGGAACTTTCCGGCTGCCGCAGCTACTCCGCCGACTGGGGAAGGAAAAGCAAATGCAAGCTGAAGAGCTGTCACGCAGTATGTTGCCAGATTGCCGAGGGAGGAGGCCAGGAATATCCCAAGCTTATTTTTGCCTGCAAGCTTGTAGACCCCGTATGCTACAATCGGCCCTACAACTCCCATGGAAAAAGTGTTGGCGCCGAGCGTTGTAATCCCTCCGTGCGCCAGAAATAGGGCCTGGAAAAGCAGTACAACTACGCTTATCACGCTCATTACAAACGGCCCGAATATTACAGCGCCAAAGCCAGTCCCGGTAGGATGAGAGCAGCTTCCTGTGACTGAAGGCAGCTTGAGCGCTGAAAGCATGAAACAGAAGGCGGCTGCGACAGCTATGAAGAGCTTCATGTCTCCGCCCAGATTTGATTTTGCCTTGAGTTGCTTGAGCCCTATCATTACAAAGGGCAGTGAAAGCAGAAGATAGACGCCGCACCACATTGGGGGCAGAAAACCTTCGGATATGTGCATGGCATAAGAAAATCTCGGAGCCATCACAAGCACCATGATGCAATACAAGTATCTCAGCAATAAAAACACCTCCATTAATTTGTTTTGCTGTTAAAAGCGACACAAAAAAAACTCCGAAATACTGTTCGGAGTAATAGACTTAACATGGCCAAAGACGCAACTATGCCTTAAATGCAAGCCACAAGCCTCCCTCCGAAGCACAGCATCAATGCAAGGCAGGTCTCCTGGCTCGCGCGTCATTCTAATCTTCCCTTCCCGGCATGACCAGTGGGATACAAGACTCGTCTTCGCTTACAGTAGCGGGGGCTGCGTTGGTATTTCACCAAACTTCCCTATTAAGCCTTTTTCAAGGCACCTTATCACTATAATATTGAGTTCCTAATAATTATATTATTAAGGGCTTAAGTTTTCAAGGGCTAGATGATTGGAATGCCCAATGAAAAAAGAAAAAGCCAGTTGAGTAACGCAAGTTACCACGGCTGGAATGGTTTGCTCATATAATAAAACCATAGGGAACACAAAAATAAAAAACGGAGGTAATTAAAAATGAAAATAACTAAGGACATGACTATAGGCGAGCTTGTAAGAGATTATCCGGAGGTATTAAATGTGCTTTTCGATTTTGGAATGGGATGCGTAGGTTGCCCTTCGGCACAGGTTGAGACTATAGAAGAGGCGTGCGGCGTGCACGGACTTGACGTAAATGAGCTGCTAGCAGCGCTGAATAACAGCGTAAAGTAGAAAGGAGAGGACTATGAGCGCATTTTTAGGGAAGATACACTACTGGCTTTACAACAAGATAGAGCTTCACGAGAAGCTTGCGGAGGAATTGCTCTCTTCGGCTATGGAAAAGGGATATGATGTGGAAGCGCTGAAGGCTGCAGGTTATGAAAAATATGGCGCTCCTACTGTAGGCGCGCTTGAGGATGCAATAGACCACGGCAACATACACGGCTGGCTGCAAGAGAGGATACACAGCGTTGAGGGCAGGATAGCCTTTACTGTGACTGCCCTCCTAAATACAGGTGCCATGGATATAGGGGAAATGTCGCAGGTTTTCAGCAGAAATGGAAAGGCTTATGCCGATGGTCTTGATGCAACGGGCTTGTCGCCACAGGATATGCACAGGCTAGTATTCGACTTTATGCTTGAGGGCATGCCTTGTGACAGAGTCAGCGAAACGCTGAGCAATAATGACGAGGAGTTTTCCTGGAGAGCGACAAGATGTCTACACAGCGATTTCTGGGATGCGGAAGGCGGAGATGTTGCAAACTACCACGCATTGCGCGACGCATGGATAAAGAGCTTTGTGGATTCAAGCGGAAGCGGCTTTTCATATTCCAGGACTGCCGACGGAATAAGTGTCATCAGGAGGGGGTAAGCTCATGGACGGAATCAAGCTTATGGTTGAGGAGCACGTGTACATCAAGAGGATGCTTAAGGTGCTCAGAAAGGCCAGCTACGGAGTAATGCAGGGTGGGAACATAGACTACGATGATTTTGCCAAAATGATAGATTTTGTGAGAAACTACGCCGACAGGCACCACCACGGCAAGGAGGAGAAGCTGCTCTTTAACCGCATGGTGGACGAGATTGGCGGTGCTGCCGAAAAGCTTGTTAAGTCGGGAATGCTTGTGGAGCATGACCTTGGGAGGCTTCATATGAAGGAGCTGGAGGAGGCTATCGCGAGGGTGAGATCCGGTGACGACGAGTCAAGGCTGGATATCATAGCTAATGCCGTATCATACACGCATCTTCTCAATAGGCACATAGACAAGGAGGACGCCGTAGTATATCCGTTCGCCCAAAGGCAGCTTTCGGCTGAAACAATGGAGACTATCAACGGTGAGTGCGAAAGTTTCGAGAAGCAGATGGAGGAAGAGGGAGTCCAAAGCAGATATATTGCTCTCCTGGAGGAATTGGAAGACAAGTATATATAGAGTAAATTCAAAATGAATCAGCGGTATATAGCGAGAAAGCAGAAAAACCTGTCATTGACAGGTTTTTCTGCTTTCTCTGTATTTGGATTAAGTCGGTAATTGATGGCTTCCAGGGTCTCTTAGTGTCCGCCGCACTCTCCGTGGTGCTCGTGCTCTTGGCATACAGAGCCCGTAGACTTTAGAGCTCCGCTGAGGTACTGCTCAGCTGCTGATTTTGTGCTTCCGGTGGCTCCAACTATTACTTCTATTCCCTTTTCGTTGAATATGTCTATGGCTCCGCCGCCCATTCCGCCGGAGATGACAACTTTGACGCCCATGTCGTTAAGGAAGTTCGGGAGGAATCCAGGCTTGTGCCCAGGATTTGCAACAGTTTCGCTGTTTATTATGCTGTTGTCTTCAGTTTCGAAAATATGGAAGCTTTCGCAGTGGCCGAAGTGGCCTGCCACCATGTCCTTTTCGCTTGCCACGGCAATTTTCACTTTTTTTCCTCCTTCGGATTCGCTGTCATTTGTCATAATGTCTTTTTCCAGAATTTCGGCAACGCCGTCGAACCAGTCGCCGCTGAAAAGCTCTATAAGGCCCCCGTCGCAAGCAGCCGCAAGTCTAGGGTCTATAGGAAGCTTGGCAAGTATGTCTATGTTGTACTCTGCGGCGATTTTCTCTATGTTGCTGTCGCCGAATATCTTGTATTCCTTGTCGCAGTCAGGACATTTGAATGATGACATGTTTTCAACAAGACCTATTATAGGTACATTCATCATCTTGGCCATCTTTACGGCTTTAGAAACTATCATTGAAACAAGCTCCTGAGGAGATGTCACTATTATTATGCCGTCAACCTTTATTGACTGGAACACTGTAAGGGGAACGTCTCCTGTGCCCGGAGGCATGTCTATGAACATGAAGTCCACGTTATTCCATATTACGTCTGTCCAGAATTGCTTTACAGTGCCAGCTATTATTGGACCTCTCCAAACAACAGGGTCCGTGTCATTTTGCAGCAGAAGGTTTACAGACATAATGTCTATGCCTGTGGCACTTTTTATTGGAAACATGCCAAGCTCATTAGCCATGGCTTTTTTCTTGATTCCAAAGGCCTTAGGTATTGAAGGGCCAGTTATGTCAGCGTCCAGTATTGCGCTGTTGTGGCCTCTTCTTTGCATTGTAACGGCAAGCAGAGAAGTGACTAGGGATTTGCCTACGCCTCCCTTGCCGCTTACGATTCCAATCACCTTCTTGATGCTGCTTAGCTCATGGGGCATTTCAGTGAAATCTGTCTGCTGTTCTTTTCTGTCTGCGCAGTCCTGGCCGCAGCTGCCGCAGTTTTGGTTACAAGTTTCGCTCATGTGGATTCTCCTTTATGATTTGAAATTTATTTTTCAGACGCTCTTTTTTGTATTTATCTGTATGCCGGATGATTGTGTGTTTGCGTCGCCCTTGGAAAACAGCAAAGGCAATGTCCTGTCAAACACTTCTCTAGCCGCTCTTCCCGACGGGCAGTCTACATCGACTATGCTAAGAGCGCTGTTGATCGCCTTTACGGCATCTGGGTCGAAGGGGATTTTGCCTACAAAGGGCAGTGAGCTATTTTTGCAGAATTCCTCTATTTTTTTGGAATTTTCTACGTTAGTGTCATACTTGTTGATGCATACGGCTACTCTAGTTTGGAACTTTCCGGCAGTCTTTATTATGCGCTCCATGTCGCTTATTCCCGACACGGAGGGCTCTGCAACTATGAGAACCATGTCAACTCCGCTTATCGAAGCTATCACCGGGCAGCCTATGCCTGGTGAGCCGTCTATTATGGCAAAGTCGGCGTTCCCGGCGGCTTCCTTCATCTGCTTTTTAACCTCAGACACAAGCATGCCGGAGGTTCCGCTGCCCATCTTCAGCTCTGCCGTAGAAAAAACTGTGTCGTTTGCATACAGCATGAGTTCGCCTGCGACCGCAGGCTTTAAAGCTACGGCTCCTACCGGGCATACGGCTTCGCATACGCCGCAGCCTTCGCAGGCATAATAGTCAACCCCGTAGCCGCCATCTCCAACTATCGAATCGAACCTGCAGTGCTGCAGGCAGAGTCCGCAGCCAATGCACTCGGCGGGATTGATTTCAGCCTTTGGAAGGCCGTAATAGTCAGAGCGCTTTGGCTCTATTGACTGGCTCAGAACAAGGTGCAGATTGGGCGCATCTACGTCGCAGTCTGCAAACACCCTGGCCTCTGAGAGCTTTATGAATGCGCTGGCAACTGTAGTCTTGCCTGTGCCGCCCTTGCCGCTAAGAATTAACAGCTGCTTCATGCTGCACCTCCCTTGCTACGGTTTCCAGAAACGAGTTGAAAAGCTTGCCGTATTTGGCACTTTCCCTTGCCGCTATGAGCGCGTTGGAGTTGAGCGTCCCAAGCTCGCTGTCGAATGGGATACTGCCGAGTATATTTATACCGTTTTCAACGCAAAATCTCTCGGAAGGATTGTCGCCTTCAAGGCACTTGTTGAGCACCACTCCGTGTGGCTTGCCAAACAGCTTTACAAGCCTATACACCATGCTCAGGTTGTGGGCGCCGAATATTGTAGGCTCTGCCACGAGCAGGCAATAGTCAGCGTCCTTAATGCTCTCCATGACTATGCAGGCGCTTCCCGGAGGACAGTCGATAAATACTGGCTTGTCATCTTCTGGTAGATTTTCCAAAAGTCTTTTGATTATTGGGACGCCAGAGGCTTCGCCGGTATTCATAATGCCCGTAATAACAGATACATCTTCAGACATTCCACTTTGAACATACCCCACGGACTTCTCTCTTTCGGAAATGGCTTTCTCGGGGCAAAACAGGGCGCAGCCTCCACAGGAGTGGCATATGTCATCGAATAGTATTACCCTGCCGCCTACGTATGCAAGAGCGTTGAATTTGCAAAAGTCCACGCATTTTCGGCAGCCGCTGCAAAGCTGCGAGTCTATAAGAGGCTTCTTGACTGTGACCGACTCCGATTTTACATCTGCAGGCTTGAAAAAAAGATGCCCATTGGGCTCCTCTACGTCGCAGTCGATATATGTTGATTTCCCTGCCGCCGCAGCCAGATTAACGGATACCAGCGTTTTGCCTGTGCCGCCCTTGCCGCTGAGCACAGCTATTTTCATGCTAGTTGCCTCCATGGTGACCGTGGAAGCCGGGATGGATTTCTTCAAGAATAGAAAGCTTGCCCTGGGTAAGAGCATTTATGTTGTCCATTATAGAGCCTTCGATAGACTTATATATTTTAATGTTGGCAGCATGCATAGCCATAGCTGCGTTCTCGCCGCATCTTGGGGTTATAAGGGCCCTGGCTTTGCTGTCGACTATAGTCTGGCCGGCCTTGACTCCGGCTCCACCCTGGCTGGCTGCTGCGCTGTTGTCGATAAATTCGCTTTCATTTGTCTCTGTGTCATAGATCAGGAAATAAGGTGCACGGCCGAATGAAGGGCATACACCCGATTCTAGTGATTTTTCGTCGGCTGGAATTGCAATTTTCATTTGGAATCCTCCTTAATATTATCTACTGAGTTGTCGTTATTTTGACATGGAATTTGTCTGCGGCATCCTGTGCACACATATGGCTGCTCTCTTTTTTCGCACAGCTTGTAGTCTCCGCCTTCAATTTTTATGTTGATTCCGTTGACTAAAGAAGCTGAAAGTTTTTTGCGGGCATCGTTGTATATTTTCTGTATTGTGGTGCGAGCAACGTTCATCTGATCGGCGCATTCCTCCTGCATCAGACCTTCAAAATCAATAAGACGAATAGTTTCATATTCCTCAACCGTCATTATAATAGTTTCGCGGTCTGAATCCGGAGAATTGAGCGGTCCGAACATGGTGCTTTCAGGCAGGCAGCAAACCTTTCTCCATTTTCTGGGTCGAGCCATTATAAATTCACCTCGCATAGGCGGCATTGTATACAGGATGGACCTGGTTATTGACATATGCCACTTACTACTTTTTATTTTACTCTATATATGGCATATGTCAATAACTATGATGAAATTCCGCTGAAAATAATTAAATATTTAACAATAAAGCGTGTGAAAATCAGCTGATAATTAAAAAACCTGGCATTAGCCAGGTTAGGAGTTTCTGATATTACCAAAGTGAGAGCATTTGCTGCGACAGCAAAGAGGAGACGGCTACTGCAAGAGAGCATGCGAGTCCGAGCAGTATAGGCCTCATGCCGTTTTTAGCCATTGCCTTGAAATTGACGTTGAGCCCTATTGCGCTCATTGCAACTATTATCAGGAACTTTCCTGAGAGAGCCAGGAACGAGCACAGCCCATCAGGCAGCAGGCCGGCAGTCTTTATAATCGACGCTCCTAGGAATCCCAGCACAAACCAGGGGAATATCTTCACAAAATTGAATTCGCCCGATTCCTCGCTCTTGCGAGACATTGCAAATGACAGAGCGAGAGTTACTGGTATTATCAGCAGGGTGCGCGTGAGTTTGACTATTGTTGCCAGGTTGCCGGCTGCGTTGCTGTAGGAGTATCCGGCAGCTACCACAGAAGACGTGTCGTTGATTGCGGTTCCCGCCCATATGCCAAAGCCCGTATCGCTCATTTGCATTATGTGTCCAATCATGGGGAATATAAGGGCGGCTGTTATATTGAATAGGAATATTGTGGATATGGAGTAGGCTATCTCCTTGTCATCCGCCTTTATCACAGGGGCAGTGGCTGCAATGGCCGAGCCGCCGCAGATTGCCGTTCCAACCCCAATGAGTGTGGAGGTATTGCTCTGAATATTAAGGCTTTTTCCCACAAGCCAGGCTGTAAGAAAAGCGGCGCCTGTAGTGGCAACCATAACAGCAAGCGACTGGCTGCCGACCCTGAAAACGCTGTAGAGGTTCATTTCAAATCCCAGAAGTATTATTGCGTATTGGAGCAGCTTCTTGGATGAGTAGGTTATGCCCTTGTTGAAATTTTCGGGCCTTTGCCAGCTCGCAAGCAGCATCCCCAAGAGCATTCCGAATATAGGAGCGCCAATAAGCGGGAATTTGGAGCCAAGGAAGTATGACGGCAGCGCTATTGAAGAGGCAAGCATAATCCCGGGCAGTATTTTTTTGAAGTTATCGATATTTTTCATGAACTGAGTCCTCCTAAATATGAAGTTGACATTAATAATATTATTAAAATGACTAATGAATAATGAATATAATGTATATTGTTTTCAAGAGCTGTCATATTTAGATATCTTAAATTTGTCCTAAACTTTATAAATACAGGTTAACACGTGATTATTAATAAGTAAAATAGTATAATATTATAAGATGGATAGGTAAAAAACTATATATGGAGGATGAAATGGGCATAAGGCATCTAAAAATATTTGCGTGCGTCTGCAGTGAAGGCAGCATGTCGGGAGCTGCCAAAAAGCTGTTCATGGCGCAGCCGTCGGTGAGCCAGGCAATCATGGAACTTGAGCGGCACTACGGTGTTGTGCTTTTCGAAAGGCTTGGCCGCAGGCTTTATATAACGGCTGCAGGGAAAAAGCTGCTCGACTATGCTCGCCACATCATTAATCTCCACGAGCAGCTGGAGCGTGAAATGCGCGATTTGAGCAGCAAGGGGGGCGTAAGGATAGGAGCCAGCATGACAGTGGGGAGTTGCATACTTGTGGACATGGTGAAGAGATTCAAGCAGACAAGTCCAGGAAGCAATGTTGAATCTGTAGTGGACAACACAAGTGTAATAGAAGAAATGCTGCTTCTGGACCAGGTCGACATAGGCGTTGTGGAAGGGGCCGTGCATTCGGCCGAACTGACTGTAAAGCCGTTCATGGATGACGAGCTGGTGCTTGTATGCGCAGCCGACCATCCCTGGGCGCTAACGGGCGAAGTAGACCTTAAGGAGCTTGAAGCTGCTGATTTCATAGTGAGGGAACAGGGAAGCGGAACGCGGGAGCTTTTCGAATCGGTTATGGCAGCTAACGAAGTAAAATGGAAAATGGTGGGCGTATACAACAACGCTGAAACCATAAAAAACGCCGTGGCGGCGGGTCTGGGTGTTTCGGTAATATCCAGAATGGCAGTTGAAAATGAGCTTGAAAAAGGTATGCTGGTTGCAGTGCAAATACGCGGCATGAGTTTCAGGCGCAAGTTCAGTATAGTGCACCATAAGAACAAATATATATCTGAAGCAATGAAATGGTTCATGGACTCGTGCATTTAGCGCGAGTTTTTTCATTATAGGAAAAGTTTATTGATGGCATATGATTATAATTTTAATTAATTGGACAGTTTTTTCGGGGCATTATAAACTGATGATGGCAGCAATTGCATTATGTAAATCAAGCGGAGCCATTATTATAGACAAAAGAGGAGATGCACTATGGCTAAGGTTCTCCTAAAGAATATAAGCAAGCGATATCGAGAACAGACAGCAGTTGAGGGTTTCAATCTTGAAGTAAATGACAATGAACTTGTTGTAATAGTAGGGCCGTCGGGCTGCGGCAAATCTACTCTGCTGAGGATGATAGCGGGCATAACTGAGCTGAGCGAGGGTGAAATCTGCATTGATGACGTCCCGATCAACGATTTCGAGCCAAAGGACCGCAACATTGCCATGGTTTTTCAAAACTACGCCCTGTATCCAAATAAAACTGTATATGAAAACCTGGAATTTGGGCTCAAAATGCGCAAGGTGGACAAAAGTACAATCAGAGAGAAGGTAATTTCAATTGCCAAAATGCTAGGCATAGACGGGTATCTGGACCGCAAACCGGCCAAGCTCTCGGGCGGCGAGAAGCAAAGGGTGGCCATAGGAAGGGCTCTGGTTAGGGATCCCAAGGTGTTTCTCATGGACGAGCCGCTTTCAAACCTCGATGCAAAGCTTCGAAACACAATGAGGGCTGAGATTTTGAAGCTGCACAGGCAGCTGAAGGCGACGATGCTTTATGTCACCCACGATCAGATAGAGGCTATGACACTTGGAGACCGGATAGTTGTCATGAACAAGGGCAAAATACAGCAGGTAGACATGCCGGATAGAATAATAGAGAGACCGGCTAATAAATTTGTTGCACAATTCATGGGCGTGCCGCCTATGAACTTTCTGGAGGCTGAAATAGTTTGCCGGGATGGAGTATTTTACGCCGAAATCGAGGATACGAATGAAATACTTATGCTGCCTCAGGATTTGAAAATTTCAGCTGAAAGGCAAAAGGTCAGTGTGGGCATAAGGCCGGAGCATATACAGATAGTTGAGCAGCTGCAGGAATGCAATTCATTGACAGTCAAGCAGGACATCGTCGAGAGAATGGTCTCAGAGATGCATATACATGCCTTGGCGGGGCAAAACAGCCTGACCATAAAGACAGACAGGCAGAAGGCTATCGACGGATGCGGGGACATGAAGGTATATTTGCCTCCTTCGAATCTGCATGTATTTGACAACTATAGCGAAAAAAACCTGAGGTTATAATTATAATTCATATAACAAAATAATACATAAAGGAGAGAAAGTTTATGTCAAGAAGCAAAAGAGCTCTACTGGCAATCATTTTAATTTTTACAATGCTCGTTAGTCTTACAGGCTGTTCTAAAACAGCCGGGGGAGTAGATGGTGGGAAGAAGGAGGAAGTGACAATTAATTTCTCGTATCCTCCGTATGGGTATGATTATGAAAAAGAAATGGCATTCTGGGAAAAACACATTTCGGAATTTGAAAAGGCAAATCCCGGTATAAAGGTAGAATTCACAGTGGAAAGCTGGGACAACGTATATACCAAGTGGGATCAGGCTCTTGAAACGGGAGAAACTCCTGATCTTGGGTATGACTGCCCTATAACGGCTGTTGACTATGCACTTCAGGACAAGGTTCTGCCAGTTACAGACCTTGTAGAAAAGCTTGGGGGAGCTAAGGCTTTCAATGAAGGTATGCAGGCGTTCTCGGCAAATGGTGAGTGGTACGGAGTTCCGCACGGCGACGCCTCAATGGTGCTTATATACAGAAAAGACATCCTCAAGGCCGCAGGCTATGACAATCCACCTGCCACTTGGGACGAGCTGGTTGAAATCGCCCAGGCTACCAACAAGGACGGCGTGTCCGGATTTGGATTCTTCACGGGCGACGGATACCAGTCAAGCCAGGTTCTGACAGGCCTAATGATGGCAGCGGGCGGCAATATGATAGACAAGGACGGCAATGTAGCTCTTGACAGCCCTGAGAACCTCAAGGCCCTGGAGCTTGTGGACAAGCTCTACAACCAGATGAAGGTTGTTCCTGAGAGCACCGTGACCTGGGAGCACAGTGATCCCGCCAATGCCATAGGCCTTGGAAAGGTTGCAATGTCAGTAACTTGGGGCGGATACGGAACTCTGCTTAAGGATATGTTCCCTGAGGAATATGAGAATATTGGCTTTGCCAAGCTGCCAAACGGACCATCGGGACATTCTGGAAGCTGGTCAGGCACAGGCGGGTTCTTCATATTCAAGGATGCAAAGCATCCAGAGGAAGCCAAGAAATTCGTAGAATTTATGAGCAAGCCTGAACTCAGCAAGGAGTGGGCTATGATTTCGGGCAATGTGTCACCTTTTGTTGACATAACAAACGATCCGGAGCTCACTAAGCACGAGTGGTACAGGGCTATGCAGGAACAGTCTCCTACACAAATCACACTGGGCTGGGGGCATGACATAATCCCTGGAGACTATATGTGCGACACGTACTTTGCCCAGGCCATGGCAGATGTGACGGTAAACAAGAAGACTCCCCAGGAGGCACTGACTAAGCTGCATCAAATGGTTGAAAAAACGATACAAGAAGCAAACGCTAAAAAGTAGAAAATTACAGCCAGAATGATATTAAGCCGGTTTGATGCCGGCTTAATGTATTTAGAGATATAGCGACAAAAGAGGATTGAATCGATGAAAATTCATTGCAAAAAAAAATCAAACGCTGTAGCATTTCTATTTATGCTGCCAGCCGTCATTGCAGTTTTGTTCATACTGGTATACCCGATCATTTACGGCGTCTGCATGGGCTTTACAAACAGGCTGTTTTCATACGAGGCATTCTCGTTTATTGGAATTGGCAACTTCGTGGACATTTCGAAAGACCCGTTGTTTTTCAAGGCGTTCAAAAACACATTGAAAATGGTTTCCTGCCTTGTATTCTTCAATACGCTCATTGGCTTTGTACTGGCACTGCTGCTCAACTCCTCGGAGAGATATATTGGATTTTTCAGAACGATGTTTTTCATGCCCTGGATACTGCCTTCCGCCGTTGTGGCCTTCTCATTCCGCTGGCTCTACAACGACTACTACGGCCTTATAAATCATATGCTTCTCAGGCTGGGCACAATAGAAGCCGCCGTCAATCCCCTGGCTGTGGAGAACCTTGTATGGCCGGGGGTTGTGATTCCCAGCGTCTGGTTTTCATATCCCTTCGTGATGCTTGTGATGTCCGCGGCACTCAAATCAATAGACAGGAACGTGATTGATGCTGCCAGGATAGACGGAGCGAGTGCCTGGCAGATATTCAGGGAGATTACAATGCCCTCGCTCAGGCCGACGCTTGTAATGCTCGTCATACTGCAGATAATATGGGAGTTCTCATCGTTTGATATGATATATCTTCTGACAAGGGGTGGCCCGGCAGATTCAACACTCACACTTAGCCTCTACATTTTCAAAAGGGCGTTTGAATACAAGCAGATAGGCTATGCGTGTGCGCTGGCTACGGTTATGTTTGCCGTACTTTCGGTTTTTATATTTATATATTTCAGGCTGTCACAAAGGGGCGACAAGGATGAAGGCTAGGGTGAGAAAAAGAGGAGTCAAATCAATGAAATATGCCGGCAAGTTTATGGCCTTGGCTGCCATCGCATTCATCGTCTGGCTGCCCATAATAGTGGCAGTTGTGACATCCTTCAAGACAAGGTCCGAGATAGTAACGGCTGTTCCAAGCCTGCTGCCGGAAAGCCTTAACTGGAACAACTATGTCAGACTTTTCAGGGTCATGAAATTCGGAGACTATCTTATGAACAGTGCGCTTGTCGCCGGATTCACGGCCGTCATAAGCCTCTTTGTTTCATCGCTTGCGGCATATGCGCTGGTGTGGCTTGAATTCAGGGGCAAAAACGCATTCATAGCACTCAACCTGTTCGTATATATCTTTCCGCAAATTCTTCTGGCGATACCCCTGTTTCTGATGTGTTACGGGCTGGGGCTGCTTGATACAAGGTTTGCGCTTGTGCTCACATATATGTCATTCATTCTGCCCTTTGGAATATGGATGCTGAAAAATTACTTCCAGACAATTTCACGGGAGCTTGTGGAGGCCGCACTGATAGATGGCTGCAACTATTTTCAGTGCCTGATACACGTGGTTTTGCCCGTATGCCTGCCGGTACTGGCAACGGTTCTTACATATTCCTTTGTATTGGGCTGGAATGAATACATGTATGCGAACATACTCATAAAGTCGGATTCTATGAGGACTGTCGCCATAGGGGTCCAAACGCTAGTGGGAAACCATGGAGCGGACTTTGGGCTGCTGACTGCAGCGGCCGTTGTAATGATAATCCCGGTTATAATTTTCTTCATTGCAGTCCAAAGGCTGTTTATTGGAGGGCTGACTATGGGAAGCCTAAAGGAATAAAGGAGGCTAGATAATGTACGATGATGTTTATGTAGACATAGTAAACTACTGCAACGCCAGATGTCCGTACTGCCTGACTGGACAGGGCAACAGGAGCGGCGAAAATGCAGGCAAGGAAAAGAAGGCCATGTCTCTTTCGGAGTTTAAGAGGATATTCGACCATCTTCTGGAGCACAGATTAATAAAGCCAAATGCATGGGTGGGGCTGTACAATTGGTATGAGCCGTGCCTTAATCCGGAGTTGGTAAATATAATAAACTACGCCCATGACAAAGGGCTAAGGCTTGGGCTGAGCACAAACGGCTCGGTGGCGCCGGACTTGAGCGAGGCAGTTTCCTGCGGCCACATAACGGAGATAATATTCTCCATGCCGGGTTTCAGCCAAGAGTCCTATGACAGGATACACGGTTTCCAGCTTGAGACCGTAAAGAGGAACATAAGAAGCATAATGGAGTGCGTCAGGGAGAAGGGCTTTTGCGGCAAGGCGTACATCCATTTCCATGCATACCAGTTCAATTTGGGCGAGGCTGGCATGGCCAAGGAGTTCGCCGACGAGGTGGGAATACCGATAAAGTTCACATACGCCTATTTCAACAATGATGATGAGTTCCGCGCCTATATGGACGGCAGCATGACTTTTGAAAGGCTCAAGGAGGCGTCCAGGGACCTGTTTTTCTGCTACCTGGATGAGCTGTTTGAGAACGTGGAGCGCTACAGGGAGGAATTTGCTGAGCCCTCGTCAATTACCCTGAGCGAACGAGGCAACCTGCTAATCAACAGGGGGGTGAATGACGACAGCGCCCTGAAAAGTGTTTTCGATTTCACAAGTTATGAGGATTTGAAAGCGTTCATGGATTCTGTGGCGCCCATGTCGGAAACTGAAGAGAAAATAGCAATATGGGGCAGGACATTCAATATGCACATAAACCATCTGTTTGGATTCGAGTATGACTTGTAGGCTTTGGACCAGCGTGTAGAGGAAGCGCTGACTGTACTAAAGATGTATACCTTGATTATAAGATTTGTGATAGGGCATAATCTTATTAAGACAAGTTTTGGAGGATATACACCATGTTAAGTCAGCAAAATAATTCACAATTAAGAAGATTAATAATAGCCTTTGCGATATTGCTCACTGCGATTACAGGAGGTGTGTTTGCCATGTGGCAGTTTGGAGGCATGAGCATACAGGCGCAAGGGCTTGTTTTTACTGTGCGTATGGCTCCGTCTGTACATGGGCAGACCATATTGGTTATTCCTCCCTTTGGCGAGGTTGTAGCCAATACTCACAGAGGGCCAACAGAAATAAATGTCAGTCTGGAAAAGATTGAAACCAACGGGTTTGTAGCCAAACTCGAAAAAATGCCCAGCGCAGAGAAATATGTCTCCGATGTGAAAAATGATCTGGCCAGGCAGATAAAGATATTTTATTTGAGGCAGTTTATTGTGGGAATGCTTGGGGCTCTTACAGCTATGGCTTTGCTATGGAGGCTGAGACCGCTGAGAATATTGAAATATTCGATTCCAGCAGGAATTTTACTGTCTATTTTCATTGCTTCAAGCTTTTACAATTATGATTACCACGCATTTAGCGAACCTGAGTTTCGTGGAACAATGAAGATGGCGCCTAAGGTTATGGAGGTTGTAGGCGATACTTTGTCTGACTTTGAAAAGCTCAAAGGGCAGACAGACGTAGTTGTGGGCAATATAAAGGATCTGTTCTCCGGAGTGGACGAGCTGGCAGATCTTAATCATCCGGAAGGGAATGACGGCAGCGTAGTGGTACTGCTGGTAAGCGATCTTCACACCAACCCGGTTGGAGTGGAGTTCATGAGATCCATTGCCAAGCAGTTTGACGTTGATATGCTTATAAACGCCGGCGATTTAAGCGATATGGGCACACTGCCTGAGGCAAGCCTGATTTCGGAAATCGAAGGCCTGGGAGTTCCCCAGGTGATAGTTTCGGGAAACCACGATACAGACGAAATAATGGCACTCTTTGAGGAGTCGCCTAGCATACATGTGGCAGACAAGGAAACACTTGAAATAATGGGACTCAAGGTGTTTGGGTGGCCTGACAATCTGGGCTCTGCCCAGGAGGTGGAATATCCGGATGAGAAGGTGAAGAAGGCCGCCCTCGAACAGCAAGCTCAGGAAATACGAGCCGCGGTAGCCCAGCAGGGGACGCCCGACATAATAGTTGTTCACAACGAAAGCGTTGCGGCCAACTCTTTGGACCTGGCACCACTGGTGGTGACAGGACATACGCACAGCGCAAAGCTGTTAAGTAAAAATGGACACGTAGTGATTAATCCGGGAACGGTAGGAGCTGCAGGTTTTAGAGGGTTGTCATCCAAGGCAGAGGTGCCCTACTCAGCTGCGGTAGTATACTACAAACTAGGAATCGGGCCTGTATCCTGCGACATGATAAAGTACAACCCGGAATCGAGACAGTTTCTGCTTGAGCGTCAGGTAATAGCACAGACATCTGAAAATATGGATGCGGAGCAGTGAAGCTTTGTAGTGCGGATTTGTGACAATCAATAGTATGCAAGCCGTGAGATTGACAAATGAGGCATGCTTTTTTATAATTAAGGTTATCATTATGGGCAGGAGCATTCTAATGCACATACGGTTGTATGTGCATTCTTTATAGGGGGAGTATGGATGGCAAAGAGCATAATGTTTCAGGGGACAGGCTCAAGCGTTGGCAAGAGCATAATATGCGCGGCAATGTGCAGGATACTGTTTCAGGACGGATACAAGGCAGCGCCCTTTAAATCTCAGAACATGGCGCTCAACTCTTTCATAACAAAAGACGGCGGAGAAATGGGCAGGGCCCAGGTGGTTCAGGCTGAGGCTGCAGGAATAGAGCCCATTGTTGAGATGAATCCTGTGCTCCTAAAGCCCACAAGCCACGTGGGAAGCCAGATAATAGTAAACGGCAGGGTGCATTCCAACATGAAGGCAGGCGAGTACTACGAAAAGAAGGCCTTCCTCAGGGAAGAGGTCATGAAGGCATACAGCAAGCTCGATGCCATGTTCGATGTGATAGTGCTCGAAGGTGCAGGCAGCCCAGCGGAGATAAACCTCCGCGAGAATGACATAGTCAACATGGGCATGGCGGAGATGTCCGACTCGCCCGTGGTGCTCATAGGAGACATAGACAAGGGCGGAGTGTTCGCGTCAATATACGGAACATACATGCTGCTGGAGCCCCAGGAGAGGGCAAGGATAAAGGGCTACATAATAAACAAGTTCAGGGGCGATGTGGAGCTTTTAAAGCCAGGCATAGACATGTTCAGGGAGAGGCTCGATTTGCCCTGCCTTGGAGTTGTGCCGTACATGGATATCAACATCGATGACGAGGATAGCGTCACGGAGAGGCTAAAAGGCAGGGGCGACGGCGGCCTCAAAATCGGAGTGGTAAGGCTGCCCTACATGTCCAACTTCACGGATTTTACGCCGCTTGAGTTCGAAAGCGGTGTTAGCGTTTCATATGCAAGCGTTCCGGATGAACTAAAAGGCTCAGACGTCATAATAATACCAGGAAGCAAAAACACCATACACGATATGAAGTGGATATTCAACTCAGGCATGGATAAGGCGATATACAGCCTGCACAGGCAGGGAGTGCCTGTAATAGGAATATGCGGGGGCTACCAGATTCTCGGCAGGGAGATACTAGACCCCGACGGAGTGGAATCATCTGAGCTCAGGATAAACGGCCTTGGACTTCTGGATTCGGTGACTGTAATGCAGGGAGAAAAAAGGACAATCCAGTCAAGGGGAAGCATAATTTCCGGAGCTGGAATGCTCGAAGGACTCGAAGACATGCAGATTGAAGGCTACGAAATACACATGGGCAGCACCCGGGTTGAATATGGGAAGCCTCATGCGATAGAGCTTGAAGACAATGTAAGCGACGGTGCCGTGAATGCGGACGGCAGCGTATTTGGCACATACCTGCACGGGATATTCGAAAATGATGAATTCAGGAAAAGATTGCTCTCAAACATCAGAAGCATAAGAGGCATTGAACAGGAGGACTCGGGCCTTAGCTACCACCAGCTAAAGGAGATAGAGTACGACAAGCTCGCAGACGGGGTTAGAAATAGCCTGGACATGCAGGCTATAAGAGACATTATAGGGCTTTAGAGGCGATGCCCATTTAGAAAATCTGACACACATTTTAAAGGAGCTGACTCAAAATCATATTTTGGTTGCAGCTCCTCTGATCCACTCATGTTGACCATGTCTCCAATATGCTCGCAGAAAAGCTGCTACTTGATTATGTAGTAGGCAATTAATGCGGCAAAGCTGGGAATGCCGAACAGAATCAATCTGCCGGCAATGCTAAGTCGCCTGTTTCTTTGAGGGCTGTCCTCGAATGCAGTGCTCCTGTAAATGTCATCGCTGAGCAGCCTTGATACTATTGCTGCAATGGCTATGCTTCCAAAAGCTAAAGATTGTGTTCCGTAAGTGAATACTTTTTCGTTTGAAGTTACCATTGATATTGAAACTACTATCAGCTCTGCAACAAGACCAAGCAAAAGCATTTTCATATACTTCAACCTCCGGATATTATTCGCTTATTATGTTATACCCTTTTGCAGACAATACATCCGTTGCTTTGTTTATATTCTCATCTTTTACCAGAATGTAGTCGGTGTCGTATGTAGATATTGCGAATATACTTATGCCGCTGCTGGCCAGCACAGAGCTTATTGAGGAGAGTATACCTATCAATGAAAAGTCGAGCGGTCCCTCGACTTTGAGGATTCTCCAGCTTTTTTCACATTTTATTCCGCTTGGAACGTTCTCCTGCGTGCATACAACAGAAAGCTCTTCAGCTGTCCTTGTGATTGAAAAGAATGAGCCGCTGCTTGCCCAGGCAGGGACAGGCTCCCTAGATTCAAGCCTGCAGACTGCAAAGCTTTCATTCAGTAGTTTCATAGTAAGTATGGTATTTGACATTATTATCCTCATCCCTTCTGTATTAATAACCATATAATAATTATGCTTGAACTAAGATACAATTTTCAAGCCGGTTATCCCGATAATTACGAACCCAATGCAAATCAGGCGTATAGGATCTATTGATTCTTCCTTAAAATTTTGATAAAAAAAAGCCCAAAGAGATACAACATAAAATATCTCCCAGGCTTTTGTCCTTCCGTGAACGCAGCATGCTGCGCGTTTCATCTTGGACCAGGCCAGTTTCGATTAGAAACTGCGGAACCCTATGAAACTTTTTCAAATGAAATTTTCCTCATGAAGGATGATATCAAAAAGTTCAACTGCAGTCAATGATGATTTTGCTCAATAGTACTAGATTGCGAATTATTGTTGATAGGTCTGCGATAAAATGATAAAATCATACAGAACAAAAAATATTCGTTCACTTTTGAACATGCAGACGTAGCTAAGCGGATATAGCGGCGGCCTCCGAAGCCGCAGACGTGGGTTCGACCCCCACCGTTTGCACCAAGAAGCTATAAGAAGAACTCTAACGAACTTAAGTTGTTAGAGTTCTTTTGTTTTCACCGTTATTGAAATTCACGGCGTCGGTTGCGTTCTTCAGCCAAAATGTGTAAAATTAAGTAATAAGTAAATTTCGTCAAGGCAATGTAAACTAATGCAAATAGGGATCAAACGCCTTTAGGAAATAAGGAGGATTTATAATGACAATTAGAGAACGTGCCAAGGCGGCAAAGCATGCTTCCATAAGGCTGGCTGCGCTAGACACAGAAACGAAGGATAGAGCACTTGAGGCCATAGCCATCAGGCTCGAGGAACGAAAGAGTGAGATTATAGCAGCCAACGACAAGGACTATGCGCGCAGTGTTGAAGAAAAACTCGATGGACCTCTTCTAAAGCGCCTTCGCTTCGATGACGAGAAGCTATCAGGAGTAATCGATGGAATCCGCAGCCTCAAGAAGCTGGCTGACCCTGTTGGCCAGACTAAGCTGGCCACGCAGTTGGATAACGGACTGGACCTTTACCGCGTAAGCTGCCCAATCGGCGTAATAGGAATTATATTCGAATCGCGTCCGGATGCCCTTGTTCAGATATCGACACTTTGTCTGAAGAGCGGGAACAGCGTGCTTTTGAAGGGTGGCTCCGAAGCGGCCAATACAAATAGGATTCTGGCGGACATAATTGGAGAAGCTTCCGTGGAGGCGGGTTTGCCTGAAGGTTGGATACAGCTTATAGAGACACGCTCGGACGTAAATGAGATGTTCAAGCTCAGCGACGATATTGATTTGCTCATTCCTCGTGGATCAAACGCCTTTGTCAAGTACATCATGGACAATTCAAACATTCCAGTACTTGGACACGCGGACGGCGTATGCCATATATATCTCCACGATGATGCAGACGAGTCGAAAATTGAACCAATTATTGTAGATGCCAAGACACAGTATGTGGCGGCTTGCAACACTGTAGAGACACTGCTCGTCAACGAGAGCGCTGCAGAGCGCTTTCTGCCAATCGTGAAGGCGGCTCTTGAGGCTAAAAACGTGGAGCTTGTAGGCTGTGAAAAGACACGGGCTATAATAGACATCGGCGAGGCAACTGAGGAAGATTGGAGTACTGAGTACGTCGACTACAAGCTGTCGATTAAGGTCGTATCAGGTCTCGATGAGGCTATTGACCACATCAACACTTATGGCTCAAGCCATACGGATGCCATAATGACAGAGGACGAGGAAGTTGCCAGAAGCTTCATGGCCCTTGTGGATTCGGCCAACGTATTCTGGAACTGTTCGACGCGCTTTAGCGACGGCTTCCGTTACGGCTTCGGGGCGGAGGTCGGCATAAGCACCAGCAAGATCCACGCGAGGGGTCCTGTTGGCTTGGACGGCCTTATGATCTACAAGTACAAGCTTATAGGCCATGGACAGACAGTCAATGATTTCAACTCCGGGAAACTTTCGTATAAACATACGCCGCTAGGCCAAGACTGTCCGCTTTAGAAAGAAAAAAATATAGATGGCTATATCAATACAAAAAGACAAAGCCCTTGAATTTCAAGGGCTTTGGTTTTGGTCATTCTTTTGGTCATTCTGTTGTAGAAATCAGAACGTGCAGAGCCCTGTTTTTTCCTGGAATCTGTATATAAGCACTTTCCAAAGGCTGTCATCCTTATATTCTGAAAAATCTGCCGTGTAAATCCCGTTTTGATTTTCCCAGATAAGGTTGAAATATTCTTCGAAGTCAAGTGCCAGAGGATCGTTTTCTTTTAGAGTCACCATCAGGTCGGCTTCCAGATTGTAATTGTCAAGGTTTCTGCGTGTATAGTTGGCAGAGCCTCCAATTAAGACAACCTGATTTTTTTTGTGTATTGCAATCACCTTGGTGTGGAACTGTTCTCCGTGGGTCATGTACCAGCGAACTTGGATTTTTCCTTTTGATTTCTTGAGAAGCTCAGAAGCCACCTGCCTGTTTGGAATTCCGTTTTTTTCAAATCCAAAGGCATCCTTGTTGGGATCCAGAATGATTCTGATATTTGCGCCACGCTCGGAGGCAAGTGTTAGCTGCTTGATGATATCCCTGTGGGAGAGGTAGAACATACCAAGGTCGATCCTGTCTCCCTTTCCAGTGTCTTTGATATTCTCAAGAATCTTATCTTTAATTTTATCCTCCGTCAGAATAAAAACTTCTGTATCTTCACGAGCCGGTGAAGCAGAAGCTGTGTATTCTATGCCCTCAAGCTCCGCACCGGAAAAAGCAGCTACCGCTTTTTCTGCCTCAAGCAGATGGCTCACTGCATCTCCGCTGAACCGAAATGCTATGTTCGAATGGTAGGAGCTGCCATCATGAGGATTTGCAGAACTTACCATGCCGGCATTCTCTGTTATAAGAACCTTGCGGTGGTTTGCCTTGAAGTTTAGGAGTCGCAGGTAATTTCGGATGCCAACATTCGGGCCGTTATCGCCGAAGGGATTCTTCAACCAGCCGCCTTCCCCGGGAGTAAGATGCTTGAAATATGTCCTGAAGTAACCGGCGTACAGGGGGTTGGAGTCTCGAACTTTGCTGGAATCTGTGATGATGACATTAATCCCGCTCTCTTCCATTGTCTTCAACTGTTCGTTCAGAGCAGGTCCGTAGCTGTTGTTGATTTCATCTGTTATAAGATAAGCTTTCAAATCAGGATGCTTCTGCTTTTGCGCTACCATTGCATCGGTTAATTTCTGCGTCGAGTTTGGGAATTCATTTTTTTCAGAGTTATAGTAGTCGTTGTACAAGAATATATCCGCCACGACAAAATCCTCTGCCTCTTTGATCATTTTTATCTGCTCGGCAAGTATTCTTTGCTCATGTATCAATTCCTCATCTTTCAAATAGGTTAGGTCATAAAGCAGCCGGATGTCCGATACGGAGGACGGAGGGCTGATATGGGAGGTGCCCTTTGGCATTTTCGTGTTCCAGCCGAAAAACAGCGGAACAGCCAGCGCAGCAATTATAAGAAACAATATTATATTTTTTCTTTTGTAACCGTCCCGACGTTTTGTCTGCATATAATGCTCCTTTTTTCTTTTGATTTTCGGTATGTCCGTATCCAATGTATAATCTCCGCAATCTTGAATTTTATAGTATCATAGCCTTCTGGCTATATCCATAATTATTCTTAATAGAGTACTGAATAAAAAAAGTTTTTCGACTATACTCGAAAAATTCGATTATTATCAAAATTATTCGAGTATAACCGGAAAAAATGGTTGCTGTGCATATATATTTTATGTGCTGCAGATGCTTATAGGAGATTGCTGGCGCTGGTAAATGGATATGATATATCTTAAGGAAAAATATCCGGCGAGAAAATTTCCAAGAAAATAGTAATTTACATATTGGCAGAATATATTTGATTTTGGAGGGAGGATATATGACGAGGCTAACGAGGAAACTGCCCGGTAAAGAGGGGCATGAAGGCTATATTGTAGGGGATGAAAAAATAATACATACTCCTGAAGGATATTCGGGCGAGGCTGTGGAAAAGCTGGCCCAGTTTGAGAATTTCTATTTTGACTTGCTGGCAAGCCAGGAGAAAATATCAAGCGAGTTGGAGAGATTGCGGAATGAAGGCAAGGAAAAATCGGTCAGATTCAGGGAGCTTCTGGGGCAAAAGCTTATGAACAGCAACACGCTTATTCTGTTTAAAGCGTATAAACTGGAATAGGCAGGCCGAAATTATGATACTATAGCTTGCTTGGTGCTCTGATTGACAAAATCAATAACCTTTTCTATAATTAGACTTGTAGTATAAAACTTAAAACACTCGAATCTCAAGGTGCTCAAGCAATTGAGCTAAGAGGGAAAGAGGTGAGATTCCTCTACAGCCCCCGCTACTGTAAACAGGGATGAAACCCCAGGGAGCCACCATCAAAGGATGGGAAGGTTGGGAGAGTAAGGAGAACTGTGAGTCAGGAGACCTGCCTTGAAGATGATTGACAATTGCTTCGGAGGGAAGTGTGTTGGCTTTTTTGAATTTCATCTACATTGAATTTTTTGAATGCACATACATCGCCTGTATGTGCATTTTTTGATGAAAAAAATAAAGGAGCACTTAATGGAATCTATAGTCACTTTAAATTTATTGATAAATAGCGGAGTGTTGATGCTGGTCCTTGCTGTAGCACTAGATTTCATACTGGGGGACCCGCACTCGTGGCCGCATCCCATCGTGTTCATAGGCAGGATGATAGGCAGGTATGAAAAGCTGATAAGAAAACAGACGTGGCTTTCGCTCAGGGCAGGGGGCTTTCTGCTGGCAGGGCTTTCGGTGGTGACGGTGGTAACGGTCATAAGCCTGGTTTTGTTCGCCGCAGGGCTTGCAGGAAAGTGGGCGGAATTCGGTGTTTCAGCGTATCTTATATACACCTCGCTGGCGGCCAGGTGCCTAAGGGACGAGGCCATGAAGGTTTACAATTCTCTTGGAGGCTCAGACATAGCCGAGTCGAGAAGGCTGCTTTCATATCTTGTGGGCAGGGACACGAAGAGCCTTGACGGGAATGGAGTGACGAGGGCTGTTGTGGAGACTGTGGCAGAGAATACAATAGATGGGGTGCTGGCTCCGATGCTCTACCTGCTGGTTGGATTCCTGATTGGATTTCCAGTGCAGGCTGTGTTCCTATACAAGACAGTCAACACGCTTGATTCGATGGTGGGCTATATCCAGGAGCCCTACAGGGAGATAGGCTTTGCCTCGGCGAAGCTCGACGACGCGCTGAACTTCATGCCGGCGAGAATCGGAGGGGCAATAATGCTGCTTTCGGGACTCCTGCTGGGGTATGATTTCAAAAGAGGAGCAAGGATACTAATAAGGGACAGGAAAAACCACAAGAGCCCCAACTGCGCGTATCCTGAGGCCGCTGTCGCGGGGCTTTTGGGAATAAGGCTGGGAGGCACTAACACCTACTTTGGGCAGACTCTTGTAAAGCCAACGATTGGGGATGCGGAGAGGGAAATAGAGCCCGAGGACATAAAAAGAACGTGCGCAATAATGTACGCATCGCAGGCCATAGTGAGCGCGCTATGCATAGCCGTACTTATATTTGTGAAATAGCATTGGAGGAAACCATGAACAAGCACGGAGGATATAAGGGAAAAGCTGCTGGGATAGCCGATTTCAGCGTAAACATAAACCATCTGGGCATGCCTGAAAGAGCGGCCCTAAAGCTCAAGGAGGCGATAGAAGGGCTGGGCAGGTATCCGGAGATAGACGGAGCCGGCATGTGCGGATACATAGAAAAGCGGCTCGGCATGCCGGAAGGCAGCGTCATACTGGGCAACGGCGGCATAGAGCTCATATACCTCTTTGCTAGGTCGATAAGGCCAAGGACTGCTATAGTAGTCCAGCCCACCTTCAACGAGTACAAGAGGGCTTTTGAAATGTACGGCTGCAGGGTCAATGACTTCTGCGCAAAGGAGTCCGAATGCTTCATGCCGGACATGGATAGGCTTGCAAAGATTGTCAGAAGCGAGAGGCCGGACGTCGTGGCTCTTTGCAGTCCCAACAATCCTACAGGAACAAAGGTGGAGCCAAAAGCTGCCGCTGGCCTTCTGGAAGCCGCAAAAGAAGTGGGCACAAGCGTACTTATTGACGAATCATTTATAGATTTTAGCGGCGGGGAGTCGTTTGTTGATTTGATTGGTGAGTATCCAGTGTTTCTAGTAAGGTCGATGACAAAATTTTATGCCATCCCGGGGCTAAGATTGGGGTATGGCATAGGAAACGCGGGTATAATTAATAAGATGAAGAAGTGCAAGGAGCCGTGGAGCGTCAATTCACTTTCACTTTCGATAATACCCGAGCTTTTCGAGGACGAGGAGTTCGAGGCGAGAACTCTTGAAGAATACAGGAATGGCAAGAAGGCCATGCTTGATGCGCTCGGTGAAACAGACGGCATTAAAGTCTACCCCTCGCAGACGAACTTTGTGCTCTGCAGGCTGAAGAGAGGAAGCGGGGACATGCTAAACGAGCACCTTGTAAGGCATGGATTTTTCGTAAGGACATGCAAAGACTTTTGCGGCCTCGGGGAAGACTATGTCAGGATTGCAGTAAGAGGCGCGGCTGAAAACAGGGCTCTGGCAGACAGAGTAAGAGAGTATATGGAAGGCGCGGAGGTATAGTATGGGCAGACTTGTAATGGTAACTGGCGGCGCCAGGAGCGGCAAGAGCGGCTTTGCGCAGAGGCTCGCTGAAAGCTCAGGCGGAAAGGTCATGTATATAGCAACGGCTGTGCCTTTCGACGATGGCATGAGGGACAGGATAAAAAAGCACAGGGAAGGCAGGCCTGCACACTGGGGCACGAGGGAGATGCACAGGGATTTTGCAAGGCTGGGGCTTGACAGCGAGTTCAACGCGGCAGGCGCAGTGCTGCTTGACTGCGTAACTGTCATGGTGACCAATCTAATGATTGAAAGCGGGCTGGATTTCGACTGCTGTTCCCATGAGGACATAGACAGGCTCGAGGAGGAAATAAGACTCCAGGTGGACGAGATGCTCAAGACTATGTCAAATTCGGGCAAGGACGTGATAGTAGTCACAAACGAGGTGGGCATGGGGCTTGTGCCCGCCTACAGGATGGGCAACATATTCAGGGACATAGCCGGCAGGATAAACCAGAGCATAGCATCAGAGGCTGACGAGGTATATTTCATGGTATCCGGCATCAGCATGAAGATAAAATAAAACTAGTATAAACTGTAGGTGAAGAGGATGAAGGGCTTTTTGCTCATGCTGTCTTTTTTTACGAGGCTGCCGGTTAGGTATACTCACGAATTCAGGCAGGAGGATTTTATAAGGGGAATTAAATACACGCCCGCTGTCGGCGTGATACTAGGCATGATAATGTGGGGCGCCTACAAATCACTACTTTGGATGGATGCGCCGGTCATGTCGGTACTGCTTGTGCTTGCGTATATATGGCTCACAGGCGGTCTTCACATAGACGGGCTTTCCGATACGTGCGACGGCATATTCAGCTCCAGGAGCAGGGAAAGAGCCCTTGAGATAATGAAGGACAGCCGGGTTGGGGCATTCGGAGTAATAGCCATAATAACTATAGTAGCAGTTTACTTGATTCTCTTTTGCTACATCGGCGATGCGATATTCCTAATGCCGGTAATCGGCAGATGCTGCGGTGTGATATCCTGCATAAGGGGCAAGTATGTCAGGGAGGACGGCATGGGCAAGGCGTTTGTTGAAAACTGCGGCCCTCTTGAAATAGGGATAGCCGCCATAGTGCCGCTGGCGCTCGGATTGTATTTCTATGGATGGCCTGTGGCGATTGCAGTGCTTGCATCGTTTGGATTCACGCTTGCGCAGACGGCGTGGATTAGGAGCAAGCTTGGAGGAACAACTGGCGACACAATAGGCTTTTCCATAGAGACATCCCAGGCATTTTTCCTGTTTGCGGCATACTCGACGGGTATGCTGACGATGTAAGAGGCATAATATGAAAGGGCAGCGAGGGGGGCGACAATATGAGATTCATACTTGTAAGGCACGTGCAGACCTTGGCGAACAAGGAAAACAGGATATACGGCAGGCTCGATTCCGAGTTTACAAAAAAGGGACATGCCCAGCTGGAATGGCTAAAGCGCGAGCTGGCATGCGAGCAGGTGGATGCTGTGTTTTCAAGCCCCCTGCCAAGGGCACTTTCTGTGGCCAAGGAGGTATGCGAGGCTTTGCAGCTTGGGGCAGAAGACATTCAGGTCAGAAGCGAGCTTTCCGAGATGGATTTTGGGATTTTCGAAGGCCTGACGTACGAGGAGGCCATGGAGAGGCATCCGGTAGAATGGGAGAGCTATTGCGAAAGCTACAGGAACTACAGGATACCAGAAGGGGAGAGCTTCTCAGAATTCGAGGAGAGGATAGAGGGCTTTATTGAATCTCTGGAAGATGAAGATATGACGGCGCTCATAGTGACGCACGGAGGAGTTGTGCAGAGCATAATGACAAGACTGCTGGGACTTGGAGCTGACGATAGGTGGCATTTCAGGGTAAGGCCGGCGAGCATTGTTGAAATAGAAACTGCGCAGGGATATGGAATACTAAACAGGCTGATATGGCCCCGGGAGGAACGATGAAGAGAATAGTAATAGCAGGAGCTTCAAGCGGCGTGGGCAAGACCACGATAACGGCGGCCATAATGGCAGCGCTTACAAGAAGGGGAACTAAGGTGGCGCCCTTCAAGGTAGGGCCGGACTACATCGACCCCCAGTTCCACAAAAAGGCCTGCGGACGGGATTCGGGCAATCTGGACTGCCACATGCTGGGCGAGAATGAAACGATATTCCTGCTCCAAAGAGGGCTGCAGGGCTGCGACATAGGCATAATCGAAGGGGTCATGGGGCTCTACGACGGCGGCGGAAAAGACGGCCAAAGCGGCTCGACCGCAGAGCTTGCAAGGATTACGAGGACTCCGGTGGTGCTTATAATCGACGGCAGGGGAGTTTCCACAAGCGCGGCCGCAACTGTGCTGGGCTTTGTGAAATTCAGAGATGACATAGATATAAAGGGCGTCATAGTCAACGGCGTTTCAGGCAGGAAGCACTACGAGCTGATAAAAGAGGCCGTTGAGGAGCATACAGGAGTACCTTGCATAGGTTACATGCTGCAAAGCGAAGAGGTATCGCTAAAAAGCAGGCATCTGGGGCTTGTACAGGCGGACGAGGTGGAGTCGCTGGACAGACTCATAGAGAGCCTGGCCGACATGGCCGAGGAGACAATGGACCTCGACAGCCTTGTAGCCATAGCAGGCAAGGCGCAGAAGCTGCCAAATTCAATAGACCCGTTTGCTGACTCAAAGGGTGTACTGGAGGGCTTGAGCATAGCATACGCGCATGACGAGGCATTCAGTTTCTACTACAGGGACAACCTGCTGCTACTGCAGGAGCTGGGAGCAAGTCTGCTGCCATTTAGCCCGATAAGGGACGAGATGCTGCCGGAAGGGGCTGAAGCTCTCTATATTGGAGGAGGCTATCCGGAGGTCTTCGCCAAGAGCCTGCAGGAAAACAGGAGCATGAGGCGCCACATAAGGGAGATGCTTGAAGCTGGGATGCCCGCATACGCGGAGTGCGGAGGCCTCATGTACCTTACCCGGGGAATACAGGGCCTTGACGGCGAATGGAGCGACATGGCCGGATTTTTCCCGGGAAGAGCCCTAATGAGCGGGAGGCTGCAGCGCTTCGGGTATGTGGAAGTCTGCACTGGAGAAGGCGTTTGCTCAATAGGCCATGAGTTCCACAGGTCGTATGTCGAGGGCATGGAGGAAGTGGAGACGCTCTACAGCATAAGGCGGACATCGGGCGGTGATCGCAAATGGAGCTGTGGATATATTAGAAACAGTGTTCTGGCGGGATACCCTCACATACACTTCTACAGCAGCCCCGAGTTCACAATGTGCATAATGAGGCTGCTCAAGGGAGAGGGCTGGGCATGATCACGGCTGTTTGTCCGGCATCCTGCGGCGAGCTGCTGCAGGGCTTCATAATGGGGAGCGAAAAGCTAATATCATACCCTATAGATTTGTACTCGAGGGTGACACTTTCAGAGGGAAAAGGCCTTGGAAGGGACAAAAGCATCTCAAAATCATACGCCGCAGTCGAGGCGACATTCGAGCATCTGGGGTTAAAGGCGAGGGACGCAGGCGGCATAAGGCTTGCAATAGATTCAAATATACCAAGGGGCAAGGGCATGGCGAGCAGCACTGCGGACATAGCCGCATCGGTTGTAGCCGCCGCTGCATATGCAGGGAGCAGCCTTTCGGAAACGGAGCTGGCTGCCATATGCGCTTCCATAGAGCCTACTGACAGTATAATTTTCAATCAGATTACGCTGTTTGACCATGTTGCAGGAAAGGCGGCAAGAAGCTACGGAGAATTCCCAAGCTGCAATGTGATGGTGCTTGAGGGAAAGGCTTGCATAAATACGCTGGATTTCCACAAGTTGAAAAGCAGGGAACTCATAGAACAAGGCGAGAGAGAAATGAAAAAGGCACTGGCACTGTTTGAGGATGGCATGGGCACAGGCAACCTTGGGAAAATAGGCCAGGCAGCTATTATAAGCGCGCTTGAACGCGAAAAGGTGCTCAAAAAGCCGGGACTCGAGTGGATAATAGAAACTGCGGTAAGGCTTGGTGCATACGGCGTCAATGCGGCCCACAGCGGGAGCGTCCTGGGGATACTTTGCTGCAAGGGCTTTGACGCAGAAAAGTTCGAGGCACTGCTATGGAAACAGGATTTTTCAGGCTGCTACAGCCGCATAAGAAGCCACAGGGTGGCAGGAGGCGGAGCGTGCATAATATAAAGAGGTGATTATATGGAATTTGTAAAGGATCCAAGGCTCATAGAGCAGGGGAGCTTCGAGATAATATCCCGGGAGCTGGGGGAGCGGGGCTTCGGACCGATAGAGGGCAGCATAATAAAGAGAATAATACATACGACTGCCGATTTTGAGTACGCGGATATCACCCAGATTCATCCGGAGGCGATAGAAGCAGGCATGAGGGCGCTGAGGTCAGGCTGCAAAATATATACCGATACACAGATGATAATGTCTGGGATAAACAAAAGAAAACTGATGGGGCTGGGCGGAAGCATTGTCAATCTGGTCCACGAGCCTGAGACTGCAAGAATTGCCGAGTGCGAAGGTATTACAAGGTCTATGGCCGCAATGAGAATGGCGGCCATAGACGAGAGCATAAAGATATTTGCCATAGGCAACGCACCTACGGCACTTTTCACACTCAAGAGCCTAATAGAAGAAGGCATTGCAAAGCCCGAGCTCATAATAGGCGTGCCCGTGGGTTTTGTGGGCGCGGCGGAGTCCAAGGAGGAGATAAAGAAGGCCGGGGTGCCGTACATAATCACTAGCGGCAGAAAGGGCGGGAGCACGGTGGCCGCGGCCATAGTAAACGCGCTCCTCTACAGCATGCCGGAGCGGGAATAGATGGAAAGGTACATAGAAAAGGGGGGCAAAAGGTTAAGGTACGGCTACACGACAGGCACATGCGCAGCTGCCGCCGCAAAGGCCAGTGCTCTTTTGCTCTTTCGCGGAGAAAGCAGCACATCAGTCGACATTGACACGCCAAAGGGCTGGAGAGTCAGCGTGGATATACACGAGCTGCGCCTGGAAGGCGATGACTCAGCCGTATGCTGCGCGGTAAAGGACTCCGGAGACGACCCCGACATGACAAGCGGCATGAGGATATACGCCAGGGTCCAAAGGTCAATGGAGCCGGGAGTAAGGCTCGAAGGCGGCAAGGGCATAGGAAGGGTCACAAGGCCGGGGCTTTCGGTGGCGCCGGGGGAGGCGGCCATAAACCCTGTGCCCAGGATGATGATAGAAAAGGAAGTGACGGCAATTTTGCCGGAAGGCGAGGGAGCGATTGTCACGATATTTGCGCCCGAGGGCGAGGAGATTGCCAGGAGGACGTTCAACCCGAAGCTGGGCATAGAAGGCGGCATATCCATAATAGGCACGAGCGGCATAGTTGAGCCCATGAGCGAGGATGCAATAAAGGAGTCACTACGGCTCGAGCTCTCCGTGCTTCGAAGCAGCGGGGCGGAGATTGCAGTGTTCTCTCCGGGAAACTACGGCAGGGATTTTTGCATGCAAAACGGCATAGGCGAGAATCTGCTCGTAAAGACGAGCAACTATGCGGGCTACATGCTTTGCGAGGCCGAAAAGCTGGGCTTTCGGGAGCTTCTGTGGGTTGGTCACATAGGCAAGCTGGTTAAGCTGGCGGCGGGCATATTCAACATGCACAGCTCCTGCGGCGACGCAAGGCTCGAGACGCTGGCGGCCTATTCTGCGCTAAAGGGTGCCTCGAGGGACACGGTGGAACTGATACTAATGAGCAACACGGCCGAGGAGGCCGCCGAGCACATATGCGAAGCAGGGCTTAAGGAGGCGTTCGAAGAGGTGGCAGAGCGCGTCAGCTCAAGATGCCGCGAATACAGCGGGGGGAGCCTCAAGGTGGGAACAGTGCTCTTTTCTCAGGGAAGAGGGCTCCTGGCAATCAGCAAAGACGCCAGAGATATCATGGAGGAACAGGGATGGAGAGGATAAACGTGCTGGGCATGGGGCCTGGTCACAGGGACTACGTGCTGCCAATAACCAGCAGGCTCATAGAAGAATCGGACGTAATCGTATCGAGCGCCAGGCTCCTGCAGGGGCTCGAGCTTGGAGGCAAGGCTGTGTATGAGCTGGGGCGCCTTGCTGAGGCCGTCGAGCATATCAGGGAAAACAGACACAAGAAGATTTCTGTTCTGGTTTCCGGCGATAGCTGCTTCTACAGCATGCTGTCATTTTTGCGCAGGCATTTTGAGAGCGAAGAGCTGAACGTTGTGACTGGCATTGGCTCGCTGCAGTACATGTTCTCAAGGCTTGGGATGAGCTGGAGCGAGGCCTTCATGGGAAGCGTGCACGGAAGGGAAGTGGATTTTGCGGAGCTTTCATTAAGATACAAGGCTGTGGGGCTGCTGACGGACGGCAAGTGGAGTCCAAAGGCCATAGCTAAGGTGCTTGTTGAGAAAGGGCTGGGTGAAAGGATAATGTATATAGGAGAGAACCTTTCGTATGAAAACGAAAAAATAAGCCGCATTAGGGCGGCAGAGGCTGCCAGCTCAGGCGGCTATGACATGTGCGTGGTGGTGATTTGCGATGAGTAACGGCTGGAGCTGCATGACAGGCGGGATACCAGATTCAATGTTTGAAAGAGGACAGGTTCCAATGACTAAGGAGGAAGTGCGAAGCGTTGTGATATCGAAGCTCAGGCTCCATTCCGACAGCACAGTAGTGGACATAGGAGCCGGAACAGGCTCGGTTTCGATAGAGACGGCGCTCGTATGCAAAATCGGCATTGTGCACGCCATCGACAAGAATGAAGAAGCTGCAAGACTCATAGAGGAGAACGCAAGGAGGTTCGGAGTAAAAAACATTAACATAATAAAGGGAACCGCGCCGGAATCGCTCGTGCATGTTGGAAAAGCAGACAGGGTTTTCATAGGAGGGAGCGCGGGTAGGCTGGAGGCCATATTCGAATGGATGGAAGGGGCCCTCTCTCCTGGCGGAAGGGTTGTGGCCAATTTCATAACGCTCGAGAATGCGGCTCTAATGATTAGACTGCTTGAGGAGTCAGGATACGGCGGCATAGACATAGTCCACATGAGCGTATCCAGGGGCAGACGCATTGGAGGAAATACCATGATGAACGCCGAAAACGGAATATACATTATATCTGCTGACAGGATGTGATTTTTTGAAGGGAAAGCTTTATGCAGTGGGAGTGGGGCCTGGAGACCCGGAGCTAATTACAATCAAGGCCGCGAGGGTACTGTCCCAGGCCGATGCAATAATATCCCCAAGGAGCGCGGCTGGAAAGAGCAGCTTCGCGCTTGAAATCGCAAGAGGACATATAGGAGACGCGGCGCAGATAATAGAGATGACGTTTCCAATGGAATACAAGGAAGAGCTCATGGAAAGCTACTGGAGGGAGTGCGCCGGCCGCATTGACGAGCTTTTGGAGCAGGGCATGGATGTTGCCTTCATAACCATTGGAGACCCCATGCTCTACAGCACCTACCTCAACATGATGGGCTACCTGAAGGCACCGGAGCTTGCCGAGGTTATACCGGGAGTCAACTCTTTCAGCCTGGCTGCAGCTAGGACCGGAGTGCCGCTTGCGATGGGGGACGAGACGCTGTCTGTGGTGCCGCTTGGAAAAGATGAAAACGGTATCATAGGTGCTCTCGAATTGGGAGACAACATTGTTATAATGAAGCCGTCCGCGCTTTCGGGTCAGCTTGCGCGGGAGCTTTCCAACAGAGGGCTTGAAGGCAGCTTCGTCCTGGCATCTATGTGCGGCACGCAGAGCGAAGAGCTTTCAAGAGACATAGAGAGGCTCTCGTCGAAGAGGGTGCCGTATCTTTCGACAATACTAGTCAAAAAGGGCGGGATAAAATGATGGGGAAGGTTTATTTCATAGGAGCGGGTCCGGGGGATCCGGAGCTCCTTACCATAAAAGGAAAAAGGCTGCTTGAAGAGGCGGACATTATAATATACGCAGGCTCGCTTGTGAACCCGCAGCTGCTGGAATGCGCAAAGCCTGCCTGCAGCATATACGACAGCGCAGGTATGACGCTGGAGCAGGTCATATTGGTTATGCAGGAAGCAACAAGTGGCGGCAAGGCTGTAGCAAGGCTGCACACGGGCGATCCGAGCATATACGGCGCCATAAGGGAGCAAATAGACGAGCTGGACAGGCTGGGCATAGACTGCGAAGTGGTGCCGGGGGTCAGCTCCTTTACAGCATCAGCGGCCGCGCTAAAAAGGGAGTTCACGCTGCCGGACATATCCCAGACTGTAATATGCACAAGGCTTGAGGGCAGGACCCCTGTGCCGGAAAAGGAGAGCCTGGAGAGCTTGGCATCCCACAGGGCGTCTATGGCCATATTCCTCTCGGTGCACATGATAGACGAGGTCGCAAGAAGGCTTATTCCCCACTACGGAGAAAATGCGCCAGTGGCCATAGTCCAAAAGGCCAGCTGGAGCGACCAGAAGATAGTGGAAGGTACGCTTTCAGACATAGCAGACAAGGCAAGGGATGCGGGCATTGAAAAGACAGCCCAGATACTTGTGGGCGAGTTTCTGGGAGACGAGTACTCCCGCTCAAAGCTATATGACCCTGCATTCTCCCACGGCTACAGGGGCGGCAATGACAGATAGGAAGAGGGCGGCAATAGCCCTGACAAGAAGCGGGATAAGCCTGGCAAGGCGCCTAAGGGACATGCTGGAAAGATTGGACATATACGCAATGCCAAGTCTCTGCACGGAGCCGGACAAGCCAATTGACCGCCCGATCGCGGAGCTGACCGGGGAGTTCTTCGGCAAGTACGACACATTAATATTCATAACGGCCTGCGGCATAGCCGTAAGGGCGATAGCGCCACACATCAGGAGCAAAAGCAGCGATCCCGCGGTGCTTGTCATGGACGAGCAGGGGAGTTTCGTCATAAGCCTGCTGTCAGGACACCTGGGAGGGGCAAATGACGAAGCCCGACTGGTGGAAAGCTTCACTGGAGCAAAGGCCGTCATCACAACAGCTTCGGATGCAGGCGGCAAAATGGCAGTCGACACTCTGGCAGTCAGGTTTGGCTGCGAAATAGACTCTCTGGAGGATGCAAAACGCGTGACTGCGCTCATAGTAAACGGAGAAAGGGTGGCAGTAGACTGCGGGCACAGCATGGACATTGAGCTTCCTGAAGGAATGGTGGAATATAGTGAAGGCTGTGGGGCTGCGGGAATTATAAGGATCACAAACAGGATTCCGCAAGCAGAGGACCTGCCGTGCGCGCATCTGATTGAAAAAACAACCGTAATAGGCATAGGCTGCAGACGAGGCACAGAATCCGCGGTGATTCAAAACCTCATAGACGAGGAGCTGCAGCGCCTTGGGATAGACAAGCGGAGCATAAAAAAGCTGGCAAGCATAGACATAAAAAGCGACGAGCAGGGCATAATCGAGGCGGCAGCTAATTACGGCGCCAAGGCCTGTTTCATAGGGAAAGGCGAGATAGAGGCTGTCGAAGGGGATTTTGCGACATCAAGCTTTGTGAAGGAGACTGTCGGAGTCGGGGGAGTATGCGAGCCCTGCGGCTCCATAGCTTCTGGCGGCGGCAGGATGCTCCTTGGCAAGACCGCCCGCTGTGGAGTTGCCATATCAGTATGGGAGGAAAAGAAATGAAGGAAGGAAAGATATATGTTGTAGGCATAGGTCCGGGCGGAAGAGCCCACATGACCGGTGCGGCCATTGAAGCCATAGAGCGGTCTTGGGCTGTAGTAGGGTATAAGACATACATAGATCTTATAATCGATATGATTTCCGGCAAGGAGGTCTTAGGTTACGGGATGAAGCGCGAGGTCGAACGGTGCAGGGCGGCGCTGGAGCTTGCAGAGAAGGGCAAGACTGTTGCGCTTGTGAGCAGCGGCGACTGCGGCGTTTACGGGATGGCTGGGATAATGCTCGAAATCGCGGCAGAAAGCGGCACCGAGACTGACATAGAGATTGTACCGGGAGTGCCGGCGGCGAATTCGGCGGCAGCGTGCCTTGGGGCTCCCCTCATGCATGATTACGCCACAATAAGCCTTAGCGACCTCCTCACGGACTGGGATGTCATAGAAAAGAGGCTGGAATGCGCGGCGCAGGCCGACTTTGTAATATGCCTCTACAACCCAAGAAGCAGGGGCAGAAAAGAGCACATCGAAAGGGCCAGAGAGATTATAATGAAGCACAGGGACGAAAACACAGCCGTTGGAATAGTCCAAAGCGCCATGCGGGAAGGACAGTCAGCCACTGTCACAACCTTGGGAGCCATGCTCAGCCATGAGATAGACATGCTGACTACGGTAATAATAGGCAACTCAAAAACGTATATTTCCGGGACGGGCATGATAACTCCAAGGGGTTACAAGCTATGATACTGCTGCTGGGGGGGACAAGCGACTCGAGGGCGCTGGCAGAGCTTCTGGCGAAAAAGGGAGCAAGGGTGCTTCTGAGCACGGCCACGGAGTACGGCGAATCGCTCGCAGGCGAAGTTGCAGGGATCCAAACCAGATCCGGCAGGCTGACTTCAGACGAAATGGAGCGACTTGTTTTGGAGAGAGGAATCAGATGCATACTCGACGCTACGCACCCGTATGCGGCCCGGGCGTCTGAGAGCGCCATCGAATGCACAAGGCGTCTTGGAATAGCTTATGTTAGATACGAAAGGGCCAAGACGCAGTACGTCGGGTTTTCCGAAGCACTCAGATTCGATTCGACGGCTCAGGCGGCCGATTTCCTCGCTTGCAGCGAGGGCAACGTGCTCCTTACTACAGGAAGCAACACTCTCGAGGAGTTCACGGGCAAAATAGAGCTAGACAGGCTTTATGCAAGGGTGCTGCCCACCAGCAGCGTAATAGGAAAATGCGAGGCTCTAGGGATAAAGCCGTCGAGGATAATAGGTATGCAGGGCCCTTTTTCGGAGAGCATGAACCGCGAGCTGATAAGGGCGTACAATATCAGCTTCATTGTTACAAAAGACGGAGGCACGGAAGGCGGCACAGTTGAAAAATTAAGGGCCGCAAGGGCTGAAGGAATAAAGGCCGTTATGATAAACAGGCCGCAAATTGAATACGGCAGCATATGCGGTACAATCGAGTGCGCCATGCAGGCCGCAATTGAAGCAGCTGCAAAGCATGGAAGGCAGACTGGGAGTAGGGAGCATGACTAGGTAGGACAGCTTGGAGGGTTGAAATGGAAATAGGGGTTATGGGCGTAAGCCATAAGACAGCGAACTCAGAGATAAGGGAAAAGGCAGCATTTACGCAGAGTGCAGCAAGAAAGGCAATGGAGAAGCTGTCCGCCTCATTTGGCGCTGAGTCCGTAATAATATCCACTTGCAACAGGAGCGAGTTTTATTATGCGGCAAATGATTGGGAAAGGGTGCAAAGCGAAATAGAAAAGATGTATGAGGGCATGGCCGGGGAAGGCGGGATGCCCAGCGGCAGCCTGTACAAAAAAACAGGCACCGATGCGGCTGAGCATCTTATGAGGGTTGCCGCAGGGCTCGACTCCATGGTGATAGGCGAAGACCAGATACTCTCTCAGGTTAAGAGCGCTCACGCCCTTGCGCTCGAGTGCAAAAGCAGCGGCAAAGCGCTAAACAGGCTTTTCATGAACTCTGTAAGCTGCGCCAGGCATATAAAGAGCACTCTCGGCATATCCACACTTCCGCTTTCCGTGGCATATATAGGTGTGAAGCTCCTTGTAGAAAAGGCCGGAGGGCTCGCCGGCAAAAGAGCCCTGCTAATAGGACTCGGCGAGACCGGCAGGCTTAGCCTCGAGCACCTGCTTGCCGAAAAACCGCTGTCTGTCGAAGTGGTCGCAGGCAGAAAGGGACTCAGCAACAGAGAATCATCTGACTGGCTTGTTGAAATGGGAATAAGCACAGTTGCCTACGAGGACAGATACGAGGCCATTTCAAGGTGCGACGTGCTCATATGCGCTACTTCGTCGCCCCACCATGTGGTGGAGGCAAAGGAACTAGTAACCAGAGAGAAAAGGCTCCTTATAATGGACATGGCAATTCCGCGGGATGTGGATCCAATTGTAGGCTCCATAGAGAATGTTGAGCTGTACTGCATGGATGACATATCCGAAATAGCAAGGTCGAACGAGGCGTGCAGAGCGCAGCTTGCGGCAGAGGCAAGCGATATTGTAAACAAAAGAGCCGGGGAATACATGAGATGGCTCGCAAGAACATGCGTAGATCCCGTAATAGGGAGCCTTAACAGTAGATGTGCAGCGATAAAGGAAGAAACACTGGGGTATATAACCAGGAAAGTTGAGCTAAATGAACGGGAGCTCAGGGTGGTTGAAAAGATGATTTCATCCTCGCTCAAAAAACTCATAAGGGAGCCGGTTCAAAAGCTCAAGGAACTTGATGGAAATGAGGCGAAAAAATACGCCTGCATGCTGGATGACATTTTCAGCCTGGGATGCTGCGAAGGGGAGTGATAGCATGTATATGCCGCTTATGGTGGAGCTTGCGGGCCGGAAGGCAGCAATAATTGGGGCAGGCAGGGTTGCGCTTTCAAAAGCCTCGACGCTGCTTGAATACGGGGCAGAGGTGAAAATAGTGGCTCCCGAAGCAGACAAAGGCTTTGAGAGCTTTCGAGGGAGCGTTGAAATAACAAGGGAGCAATACGACAAAAGGCATATCGCAGGCTGCTTCATGGTGATTGCGGCCTCATCCAGCGAGAGCGCGAACGAGCAGGTCATGGAGGACTGCCGCAATATGGGCATACTTTGCTGCAGGTCTGACAGGCAGCAGGGTTCGGACTTTATATTCCCTTCCATGCTCAAAAGAGGCAGCCTTGTAATGTCCGTCTCCACGCAGGGAAAAAGCCCGGCACTTTGCGGAGTCATCATGAGGGAGCTTGAGAATGCCTACGGCGAGGACTATGAAGAGAAGCTTGAGCTGCTGTGGAGACTGAGAGACCTGCTTAGGCTCTCTGAAAAAGACCAGGAGCAGAGGGCGAAACTGCTAAGGGAAGCGGCTGCTATGGGCAACGAAGAAATTGCGAGGATGGTACGAGAATATGAAGATTAAAGTAGGCAGCAGGGGAAGCGCGCTGGCTCTGGCTCAGACTGAATGGGTCATAGGCAGGATGAAGGAGAAGAATCCGGCAGTGCAGTTTGAAATAAAGATAATAAAGACAAAGGGCGACAGGATACTCGACATAGCCCTGGACAAGATAGGTGACAAGGGACTTTTTGTAAAAGAGATAGAAAAGGAGCTCTTGAGCGGGGACATAGACATGGCCGTGCACAGCATGAAGGACATGCCTTCGGAGACGCCGCAGGGCCTGCTGATTTGCAAATCGCCTTTGCGGGAGGACCCAAGAGACGCACTTGTGCTAAGAGAAGGCTTAAGCGACATAGGAGAACTTCCCGAGGGAGCCGTTATAGGCACAGGCAGCAAGCGAAGGGAAAGCCAAATTGCGTCTATACGGCCGGATATAAATACTGCAGGCATAAGGGGTAATATCGTGACAAGGCTTGAAAAACTGAGGGAGCAGAATCTGGACGGGATAATGCTCGCAGCCGCAGGACTCAAAAGGTTGGGACTCGAGGGCAGGATAAGCCAGTACATGAGTCTTGAGAGTTTCCTGCCAGCGCCCGCACAAGGGACGCTTGCAATAGAAATCAGATCAGACGACAAGAGGCTAATTGAACTTGCAGATTCAATAAGCGACACCGAAACCTGCATACAGACAGCAGCAGAGAGGGCGTTCCTGGCCGCCTCCGGAGGAGGCTGCCACATGCCCATAGGAGCTTACTGCAGCATAGACGGCGAGAGGCTTCGCCTTGACGGACTTCTGGGCACAGAGGACGGCAGCAAAACTGTGCGCATGAGGGTGGAGGGAATAAGAGGCGAAGAAGCGGAGCTTGGAAGGAAGCTGGCGGAAATGATGCTAAAGGAGCTGAGTCAATATGAAGGGTAAGGCATATCTTGTGGGCGCTGGCCCCGGAGACTTCGGCCTGATAACGGTAAAGGGCATGGAACTCATAAAAAAAGCTGACGTCATAATATACGACCGGCTGATAAACAGCGAGTACCTGCTAAGCGCAAGGCAGGGCTGCGAACTCATATACGCAGGCAAGAGCCCGCAAAACCATGAGATGACCCAGGAGGACATAAGCCGCCTCATAGCGGACAAGGCTCTCGAAGGCAAGCTGGTAGTTAGGTTAAAGGGCGGAGACCCGTACGTGTTCGGAAGAGGAGGAGAGGAAGCCCTGCAGCTTAGGGAAAGCGGAGTGGAATTTGAAGTTGTGCCGGGCATATCATCGGCAGTAGGCGGGCTTGCATACGCAGGTATTCCAATAACCCACAGGGGTCTTGCCGACTCCTTCCACGTCATAACAGGGCATCTGGCGGCAGGCGAACGGGATGACTGGGGAGCTCTGGCGGAACTCAAGGGGACGCTTGTGTTTCTAATGGGCATGGAAAACCTCGGGCATATTTCCAGGAAACTCATTGAAAATGGAAAATCTCCGGATACGCCTGTGGCCGTAATAAACTGGGCCACAACAGGAAGGCAGAAGGTAGCTGTAGCAAGTCTTGCAGGCATTGAGCGGGAGGCTTCAAAGGCGGGATTAAAATCCCCGTCGCTGATAGCCATAGGCGACGTGGTGGCGCTAAGGGACGAGCTCGCGTTCTTTGAAAGGCTGCCTCTGTTTGGCAAAAGAGTCATAGTGACGAGAGCAAGGCATCAGGCGAGCTCACTTTCAAAGAGGCTGCGGGAGCTGGGGGCCGAGGCGGTCGAGATTCCCTCAATTGAGATAATAAAGGAGACCTGTGCAAATGTCCTGGACAAGGCCATTGAAAATCTCAAAAGCTACACCCACATAGTATTCACAAGCGTAAATGGTGTTGATATATTCTTTGAAGGATTGTATGCGGCAGGGCTAGACTCAAGAAGCTTATACGGCATGACTGTAGCCGCCATAGGGCCGGCGACCGAGGCTGCCCTCAAGGAGCGGGGAATAAGGGCGGATATAGTGCCCTCCGAATACATTGGCGAAAGCGTGGCTGAAAGCCTCCTGCCTACCATAACAAGGGACAGCAGAGTGCTGCTGCCAAGGGCGAAGGGCGCAAGACGAGAGCTTGTGGACCTGCTCTCAAGGGAGTGCCATATCGACGAGGTGATTACCTATGAAGCTGCAATGCCAAAGGAGATGCAGGACTCGGCGCGGGCAGTTGCTGAGCTTGAAAAGGCTGACTACGTAACCTTCACAAGCAGCTCTACTGTCAGAAATTTCATAAGCCTAATTGGCGGGGAAGGCAAGAGAATATTGGAGGGAAAAATACTTGTATCGATCGGCCCAATAACAAGCACTGAGCTTGGAAAAAACGGACTAAGACCGCAGCTGCAGGCGGCGGAGTATACAATAGATGGAATGCTGGAAGTAATGATGAAAAACGCGGAGGTGTAGGAGATGTATCCAAGGACCAGAGGAAGAAGGCTGAGGGAGACCGAGGCAATAAGAAGCCTTGTGAGGGAAACGAGGCTCAGCCCAAGCGAGCTTGTATTTCCCATATTCGTAATAGAGGGTGAGGGCGAAAAGCGCGAGATACCTTCAATGCCAGGCAATTATCACTTTTCCGCGGACATGCTTGCAGACGAGATAGGCGAGCTTAAGGGGCTTGGAATAAACGCGGTGCTGCTCTTTGGAGTGCCTGACATAAAGGATGCCTTTGGAAGCGAAGCCTACAGGGACGCAGGCGTGGTGCAGAGGGCCGTTAAGAGCATAAAGGCCCAGCATCCTGACATGTATGTAATAACGGACGTATGCATGTGTCAGTACACAGACCACGGCCATTGCGGGATGCTGACCGAGACTGGGAGAGTGGAAAACGACAGGACGCTCGAGTACCTATCGAGGATAGCGCTCAGCCATGCCAAGGCAGGCGCAGATATGGTGGCGCCTTCAGACATGATGGACGGAAGGGTGGGGTGCATAAGGGACCATCTGGACGAGAACGGCTACAAGCACGTTGGAATTATGTCATACGCCGTAAAATACGCATCGGCGTTCTACGGTCCCTTCAGGGATGCTGCAGGCTCGGCTCCCTCATTCGGGGACAGGAAGACATACCAGATGGATCCGGCCAATTCCGACGAGGCGCTGCGCGAGGCCAGAGCTGACATACGAGAGGGCGCCGACATAATAATAGTAAAGCCTGCGCTTGCCTACCTAGACATTGTAAGAAGGGTCAAGGACTCGGCAAATATTCCCGTGGCTGCTTACAACGTCAGCGGAGAATACGCTATGCTAAGGAATGCTGTGGACAGCGGCATACTCGGGGAGGACGCCATAATGGAGTCGCTAATATCAATAAAAAGGGCTGGAGCCGACATCATCATAACATATTTTGCAAAGGAAATAGCCAGAAAGCTGAGGAGAGAATAATGGAGCACGCAAGGTCTAAAAATATATACGAAGAGGCTAAAAAGTACATTCCGGGCGGCGTCAACAGTCCGGTGAGGGCTTTCAAATCCGTAGGACTGGATCCGGTGTTCATCGAAAGCGGCAGAGGGAGCAGGGTAACAGATGCCGACGGCAACAGCTACATTGATTTCGTATGTTCCTGGGGTCCTCTGATACTGGGACATTCACCCGAATATATATATGAAGGCGTGGAAGAGGTAATAAGAAAAGGCACAAGCTTCGGCCTGCCCACAGAAACAGAGGTGAAGATGGCCAGGCTCATATGTGAGGCTTTGCCGGGTATGGACATGGTCAGGATGGTCAACTCGGGCACAGAGGCGACAATGAGCGCCCTTAGGCTCGCAAGGGCATACACGGGAAGGGACAAAATCATAAAATTCGAGGGCTGCTATCACGGCCACTGCGACTCGCTGCTTGTAAAGGCGGGCTCAGGTGCCATGACTTTCGGCGTTCCTACGACTCCCGGCGTACCGCAGGACGTGATAAAGGATACAATAGTGTGCAGGTACAACGACATGGATTCAGTGGAGGCCGCATTCGGCGAAAATAGGGGCAGCATAGCAGCGGTCATAGTGGAGCCCGTCGCTGGCAATATGGGAGTAGTGCCTCCAAGAGAAGGCTTCCTTGCGGCGCTTCGCGAGATAACTCAAAGAAACGGATCGCTCCTGATATTCGACGAGGTGATAACGGGCTTTAGGCTCTCATATGACTGCGCTCAGGGACTTTACGGAGTGGAGCCGGACATAACATGCCTGGGCAAGATAATAGGCGGAGGATTGCCTGTTGGTGCATACGGCGGCAAAAGAGAGATAATGAGCCTGGTTTCGCCTCTTGGCAGCGTATACCAGGCGGGCACCCTCTCGGGCAATCCGCTGGCCATGCATATGGGAATGAGAACGCTCGAGTACCTAAGGGACAACCCGCAGGTGTACAGCCAGATTGAGGAGAATGCCATCAGGCTCGAAGCGGGACTAAAGAGCATAATTGAAGAGCTTTCGATAGACGCATGCGTGACAAGGGCCAAGGGTATGGTGTGCCTGTTCCTCGGCAAAGGCCCTATGGAGAGCCACGACGACGTAATAAGATGCGATACGGCAAGATATGCGGTATATTTCAGGGAGATGCTCGCGAGGGGGATAATAATCCCTCCGGCCCAGTTCGAGGGCTGGTTCCTATCCTATGCCCACACAAGAGAAGATATAGAAGCTGCCATAAAGGCGAGCAGAGAGTCGCTTGAAGTCGCATTTGCAGAAATAAAAAAGTAAAACATCTACTACATTTACTACATTAATTTCGCACACGGCAAAAAAACGGAAAATCTTTTATTGTGATATAAAAGATTTTCCGTTTTTTATTTACAGCATGCCGGTTTACGAAGTTGCCATGTAGCCAAATATTATATTTTTAAAGCTCTTCGAGGAGTTTCTTGCCTGTAGCATAGTATTCGTCCATAATGTCCTCTGGGACCATGCTGCCGCCTGTAGCCCAGGCTATGTGCGAAGAGTTGTCCATGAACCCTTCGAGCCCTCTTGCCCTGATGTATTCCTGGCCGAGTGGATCGTCAAGCAGCATGGCAGGTCCGGGAACGCCAGCAAGAGCCGAAGGTTCGAGTCTTATGCCCTCTGAGTCTATCATCTTGCTCAGCATCATGTACATAGTCTCGTCCTTTACGGAGTAGCTGCCGCTTATGAGGTTTTCGAGCACCTTGCCGACAAAGCCCGAAGCCCTTCCCACGGCAAGGCCGTCTGCTGCCGTCTTGTTGTCTATTCCGAAGTCCTGTACGCATACCTTGTCGTGAAGCCCGCTCATGAGGCCAATCAGCATGCAAGGAGAATGCGTAGGCTCTGCAAAGAAGCAGTGCACGTTGTCCTCGAACATGAGCTTTAGACCGAAGGCCACGCCTCCAGGCCCGCCGCCGACTCCACAAGGAAGGTACACAAAGAGAGGATGGTCGCTGTCAACCTTTACCCCTAAATCGTCAAGCTGGCCTTTCAGCCTTGAAGCGGCTACAGCATACCCCATGAAGAGATTCTTTGAATTCTCGTCATCCACAAAGTACATGTTAGGGTCTGTTTCTGCCTGCTTTCTGCCTTCCTCAACTGCTATGCTGTAGTCGGATTCATATTCGACAACAGTGACGCCCTTGCTTCTTAGGAGGTCTTTTTTCCACTGCTTTGCATCTGCCGACATATGGACATAAACCTTGAAGCCGAGCTGAGCACTCATTATGCCTATGCTAAGGCCAAGGTTGCCCGTGGAGCCAACAGCTATTGAGTAACCCGAGAAGAAGCTCCTGAACTCGTCGCTGTCCAACTTGGAGTAGTCGTCATTAATGTTGAGCTTGCCTGCTTCCATTGCAAGGTCCTCGGCGTGCTTGAGCACCTCGTATATGCCGCCCCTGGCTTTTATCGAACCCGATATGGCAAGATGGCTGTCACATTTGAGAAGAAGCTCGCCCTTTATTTGAGTATTATAGAAGGCTTCAACCTCCGCCTTCATCTTGGGTATCCTGACAGTCGGAGATTCAATTATACCGCCTGCCTCTCTTGTCGCAGGGAACACCTTGGCTATATAGGGAGCGAACCTTTTAAGCCTGTCTTCAGCATCCCTAACGTCGTCCATCCCAATTTCAACCTTCTTTATTGCATCCTCGAAGCTCTCGTACTTTCCATTTGTCCAGAAAGCCTCCTCGAGATTCATAATCCTGTCCATGAGAGGGAATCTGTTCTTCCACTCCGAAATGCTCATACCGGCTACAAAAGTATTCTCATCCATGCCTATTACCTCGCTTTTTTAAAATTTTATTTTTAGTTTTTTGATCATCATAATTGTTATATTTACAAAACGCAGCTGCTTGAAACATATATTAGTCTTAAACAAATTATAGCCGACAAAGACAAAAAATTCAATATATAAGCACAAAGTTTATTATAATAAACAAATGAATACTGGATTCAAAAAATGGTATAATTAAATAAAAGAAATTTGTTAGCATAAGGAGATTTGGAATGACAGATTACAGCGTCGGAAAGACAATACACGAACACAGAAAATCAAAGGGCTACAACATAAGAGAGTTTTCGAAACTTACGGGGCTCAGCACATCTTTGCTAAGTCAGATAGAAAGAGACCTGGCCAATCCATCTCTCAACGCCCTCAAGGCGATTGCAAATGCGCTCAACATACCGCTTTTTACGCTGTTCATAAATGAGATAGACCACAGCCTCCTGATACTAAGGAAAGAGGACCGCAAAAGGGTTTACAGGTCAGACAACGTCCATGTGGTTTCCGAGACTCTAACTAGCGACTATATGAAATCATCAGGCGTTGAAATGCTTACAATGAAGCTCGAGGCTAATTCGCAGCCCAGTGAGGAGCATTGGATGCACGCTCAGGAGGAAATAGCCCTCGTTTTGAAAGGGAATCCGACAATAGTGCTTGACGACATTTCATACAAGTTGAGTGAAGGGGATTCAGTTAGAATACTGCCCAACATGAAGCACAAGTTCATCAACGATACTGATACTGCGGCTGAAATGATCTATGTGCTCATTCCAATAGTATAGTTTGAAAGTAATGTAATGAGAGGTGAATAGTCATGATTCCCAACTTCATAAGGCTCAATTCGTCAACAAGGCATGACAGGCATACTGTTATTGCGCATGCCAGAGAGGCAATTTCAAAAAGCGGGGGCTGGATACTTGACTTTAAGATGTTTTCGAATGTCTCCATAAACATAGTGTTCCAGATGGCGCTGAGCGATGTGGGTAAGCTCGCTCAGGCATTTGAGCAAGTCGAAATAAAGCTGTATCCTGAAAGCATAGTGGCCCTTGACGGATTCGTCCAAATGTCAAAAGAGTTGCCGAGGGAAAAGTTGGAGGCTGAAATATTTGGCACGCTTCAAATCACATTCATACACAAGGATAAGGATCTTAAGATAATAGTGCCATCGGTGCCCGGTTGATAAAATAAAAATATTATATGTGAAAAGACATAAAAAGCTCTGGGACCAACACCCAGAGCTTTGTCATATACTGAATATTAAGCTATGTAAAAATACATCTATTGTCAAAGTGAAATACCAAATTTAAGCTCGTGAAGCAATGTTGCCTAGCCATTTGATAGTGAATTGTTCTCAATGAGGAATTCCACAAAGGCTTCCTTGCCAAGCGGCCTGCTGAAAAGGTATCCCTGCCCCATGCTGCAGCTGTTGTCTCTTAGGAATCCCAGTTGATTGTCTGTCTCTATGCCTTCTGCAACAACCTGAAGATTGAGTATGTTGGCCATGGCTATAATAGTTGAGACTATCTGGGTGTTGTCGGTGTTTATGTTTATGTCGCTTACGAAGCTCTTGTCAATCTTGAGTGTGTCGATCGACAGTTTCTTGAGCTGGCCTAGCGATGAGTAGCCTGTTCCAAAGTCGTCAATTGAAAGCTTTACGCCAAGGTCGCTGAGCCGCGAAAGCACATCAATAGTATGCGATATATTCTCGACTGGTATGCTTTCAGTTATCTCAAGCTCAAGGTATTTTGACTCAAGCCCCGTTTCCCTCAGGGTCTTTGATACTGTCTTGACAAAATCATCCTGCTCAAACTGCTTAAGAGATACGTTGACAGCCACCGTGATAGGTGAAAGGCCCATCTTCTGCCATTTTTTATTTTGAGAGCATGCCTCGCGAAGAACCCATTTCCCAATCGGGACTATGAGGTTGTTCTCTTCAGCTATCGGGATGAAGCTGTAGGGAGGTACAAGTCCCAGCTTTGAGCTTTTCCATCGCAGAAGTGATTCTGCAGCTACAATCTTCCCCGAATCGATGTCTACTATCGGTTGATATTCAAGATGGAATTCATTTTTGTCGAGCGCGAACCAAAGATTGTTTTCAAGCACGAATGCACTGTTTATTTTTTCATTCAGATTTGGCGAGAAGAATTCTATGCAGCTGCCAGGCCTTTCCTTGGCCTTGTACATTGCTATGTCGGCGTTCTTAATAAGCGATTCCACGTCATCGCCGTTTGAAGGATACAGCGCTATTCCGATGCTGACCGACATATGGAAGATATGCGTGTCAAATATGAATGGCTGCCTGAAAAATTCGACGATCGAATTTGCCAGCTCTATAATCTCATCCTCGTCGTAGTAGTCTTCAATTGCCGTTATGAATTCATCTCCGCCGATTCTGGCTACACTGCTTTCAAGTCCGATTATCCGCTTGAGATTTTTTGCCACAACCTGCAGCAGCTTGTCACCGTTGGCATGGCCGAGGTTGTCGTTTATCTTTTTGAAGCCGTCAAGGTCGAAAAAAAGTACGGCTATAGGTTTGTCATTCGCAGAACCAAGAAGTTCCTTTAAATGTTTCAAGAAGTATCTTCTGTTGTAGAGCCCGGTAAGACTGTCTTTGTAGGCCAGACTTTTAATCTCTTCCTCGTTTTTGCTGTACCGTGTTACATCTCTAACCACTGCGGCGCATATATCATCCGATGCACAGTCCAGCTTTATAAGCGAAGTTCTGGCTAGAAAGCTTTCGCCGTTTTTTCTGAAATATGTAGTATCAAAATCGCATCGACCTTCTTTAAGCGCTGATTCAATCATTAGGGTATTCTGCTCATGTGTTCTCAGGCTCTTTTTAGTCTTGTCAAGGCTAAGAACGGGAAAATCATGGCCTACAAGGTCTATTTTTGAATGGCAACCAAAGAGTGCCGTTGCATTTTCGTTGCAACCAGTTATGCTCGAGCCCCTCAGTATGAAAATTGCCTCGGGAAAATCCTCGAAGAATTTTTCATAGTTGATGTCCAAAGTGCGGTCGACTACATGATTTTCAAAATCTGAATATGAAGCTTGGAGGCGGTTTTGCATGGACATATTCTCCTTTAACGGGGATAGTTAAAAAGATTGTTAAATAAATACTGTTACATTGTTGCTTTTAGTGTTAAAATAATACTATGCGATTTGTTTTTATAATTACAATTCCAAAATCCACTAATATATTTTGGGTGTTGGTCCGCTGCAATTAATAAATAATGGTTTCTAGGAGGATTTGGCATGGATTCTACTGATTATAATATAATTAAAATACTTCAAAACGACGGCAGAATATCTATGAAGGACCTTGCAGTAAAAGTCGCACTCAGTCCGCCCGCGGTGGCAGAAAGAGTAAGACGGCTTGAGGAGTCAGGAGTCATACAGGGATACAAAGCCGTCATAAGTCCGGAAAAACTTGGCCGCAATATAAATGTGCTTATAAATGTGGACATGAAGGTCCAAGGCCGTGAGAAGTTCATGGATTTCCTCAAAAAAGAGGACAGCATAATAGAGTGCTACCATGTAACAGGTCCATACTGTATGATACTCAAGGCCAGTCTCGACAAAATGGCGAGCCTTGAAAAATTAATAGGACAAATCCAGGTGTTCGGCGATACGGAAACCTTCATAATACTCTCCACACCTGTAAGAGACAAGGTAATAGGAAGGCTGGCAGAAAGTCCAGGACAGCCCTAAGCTTTTTATTTAGTCATATTCAATGACAAGCCCGACTCCTACTTCTCTTACGTTCACAAATCTGGACAGTTCAATTTTAGAATTAAGGTCTGTACAATGACCCGCATATACTTCGCCTGAGACATTGTTGCCAAGGTAATTGCAGGTTGACGACAGAAGCTCCGGCGACGGATTCAATAGGTGAAATCCGCCTATGACGCAGGCTATCCTCTCGTCAGAGCACACCTTTTTTGCGTATTCGATTATATTGCATATGCCCGAGTGTGAACAGCCAGTAATAATGACAAGACCTTTAGAAGATCTGTAGGCGAGAGCTGTGTCATCCAGGCAGTAATCGTCTGAGACTACTCCGTTGCAGCACTCTTTACCAAAAGGGGTCATGATTTCAAAGTCATTTGTACGCTCCACTTCGCCGAGGAAAATTAGGTTTTGGGTAATACATACGGGCTCCTTGCTGAGTTTCACGTTGAAATATCTGCCCAGGGCTTCAGCTGATACAACAGAGCCAATCTCCTCACCTGTAAGATATTGCTTAAAGCAAAACGCATGAGGATGGGCAATTACGGTAGGAGTTTTTAAAACTCCGCGTTCAACTGACGCCTCGGTAAAGTTGCTTATGAGGTGGCCAAGTCCCCAGGTATGGTCATTGTGTCCATGGGATATCGCCACGTAATCAACGTTGGCGATGTCTATGCCCATCTTGGCAGCATTCTCGATAAAAAGGCCAGAGTAGCCCGTGTCAAAAAGAATACTCGTTTCACCATCCTCGATTAAGTATGAGACGCCTGGCTCACCTTTGAAATAGCGGTCTATGTAAGTGTTGTTGTCGACAAGGACAGTAAGTTTCATAAGGCATCCTCCTCATGCATGGTTGCATAATAAATAACAATTGAAAAATGATTCATTTGAATATATATTAATTTTATACTTGATGGACCCTACTAGCAAGAAGAATGATGACAAGATAAGTTTTTTTTGTTATAATAATCAAGTAAGTTTCAACAAAATCATCTTGGGGAATTAGCTCAGCTGGGAGAGCGCATGGCTGGCAGCCATGAGGTCAGGGGTTCGAGCCCCCTATTCTCCACCAAATAAGTACACCAATTTTGATACAATGCAAAGCCCTTGATTTCAAGGGCTTTTGTTGTTTTTGGAATTAATGACTCGGTGAAATAGGTCTAAATATTGCAAGTGCACACCTTTCTGCTAAAAAGTATGCACACACCGGGTGCATTTTTCTCAAGGTGTGTGCACTTTTTAGCGGAATTAAATGATATGATAGAATAGATACGTTCTCGTGAACGGCGCATGTGGAGTGCGTAGTCTTGATGTCAAAAGTACAGAAGTAAATACCAAAAAAGGCTTGAAAACAAGGCATTTCCGAGAGTTGGGAGTGCGTTTCTCATCTACTCTTTTGAACGATAAAAGAACCTTGCTGTGCTATGAAAACAAGGGTTGAGTTGACAGGTTGAAAATGGGCAAGGTTGAGTTGATAAGATGATTTTGCAATAGGTCGAGTGGATAGAGTTGTTGATAAACAATAAGAGGCATTTTGTTGAAAAAAAACGGCGTTTGAACAAGATGCCTTGTGATGATATGTTGTAACATATAAAGTGAACTTGGAGGTGTAGTTGATGGCAGTATTTGTCGATGACTTAAAAAAGGCTGTAATTGATAATGCAAAAGCGAGCGATAAGATTGTGATTATTAGCGGATATCTGTCTCCTGATATGGTGGATGAAGTTGCGACATTAGGTATTCCGTTTGAGTTTTATTATGGTATGTATGGTGTGGAGAAAATTCGCTCTACAGTTCTTGATGCATTGCGTACGCTTGTAGCCAAACACCCCAATATGAAAATGAATTTTGTTCACACACAACGCGTCCACACGAAACTCTATTTGTTTTATAATTCTGGGATGGTTTTTAATGCATTAGTGGGTTCGGCAAATTGCTCAACGCAGGGATTGTGTAGTGCTAAAAACGCCGAAATGTTGGCTGAAGTGAACTCTGCAGCAGTGACTGATTCGGGCTACATTGCAAGTTTTATTGATTATTACAACGATATCAAAGCAAATTCCATTGATATTAACGACCCTTTAGTGAAAGCTGCAAAGAGTAAGAAGTTGAAGGTTACAAAGGGAAAGAAAGGACATATTCCGATTACATCTGACCCACTTACTGCGATTATGCCGTTGTACTGCTTTGATAAAAAGACTGGAAACCGTAAAACCTATTCAGGAGGTGGTCCGAACTGGGGGAGCCAGTCAGGGCATACAGCTAAGAAAAGGACTGCTCTTGAGGCGTACATTCCAATTTTGGCAGACCATATAGATAATTATCCATTACTATTTCAACCATTTCCAAATAAAAGGACTACAACAGGCGGAAAATCCACACGCAAATCTGATCCAGTTACAGTAATATGGGATGATGGTACAATAATGACGATGACGTTCCAAGGAGGACAACGATATTATCCGTCAAAAAGCACACCGTTAATGGTATACCCAAAGCAGCTTTCATATGGAGATGCTTCCACAAGAAAAGGTGGTGCTGTTTTAGGTAAATATTTAAGGGAAAGAATGAATGTTGGGCCGTTTCACGTAATTTCCGTAAAAGACCTGGATGACTATGGGCGCGACCATATACTTCTTAGATATGTAAGCCCTGGCCTATATCAAGCTGATTTTTCAGGGAAAAGATTTTCGGTTACAAGACCATAGCGTTAACGAAGGGAGAAACTTAATGCTGATTCTCCCTTTATTAACGGACTAAAATGTATAGAGGGCGAAATATTTTATTGCTCCCTTGAAAAATTCATAGTTTGGTGGTATACTGATATAGACTTGGGTATATCATGCCCGTAACAAATTGGAATTTTGCTTGAAGAATAGAGGAGCGAGTAAAATGGATGTAAGTTATAACAAATTATGGAAGCTGATAATAGACAGAGGAATAAATAAAAGTGAATTGAGAGCATTGACCGGAATTGGAACGAATACTCTTGCAAAACTCAGTAAAAATCAGCCTGTTAGTATGGAAGTGTTACTCAAGATTTGTTCAAGACTTGACTGTGACATTTCTGATATTTGCGAATTTATCAAAGAGTAATTTTGGAGGATGATAGAATGAATGCTATAGACTTGTTCGCCGGGTGCGGCGGTTTGTCAAAGGGTTTTATGGATGCCGGATTTGACATCATAGTGGGCGTTGACAATGACCAGGCCGCATTGAATACGTTTGTAAAAAACCATAATGGAGCGGTTGCACTGAACGCAGACCTTTCCAAGCAGGAGACTTTTGATGAGATAAAACGTATTGCCGGAGAACGTGAAATTGATGTGGTTATCGCAGGACCACCTTGCCAAGGCTTTTCTTTGACGGGACCAAGAAATTTTGATGACGAGAGAAATAAGTTGTATCTGGCGGTCATCGAAATTGTGAAGCAATACAAACCTAAAGCCTTTATCATTGAAAATGTACCTGGAATGGCAACATTGTATGAAGGACAGATTAAAGAGGAAATTTTACGCCGTTTTAAGGTTATGGGATATAACATCGACTGCAAGATTCTCTGTGCTGCCGACTATGGTGTTCCACAGAATAGAAAAAGATTAATTTTCATGGGAATTAGAGAAGACCTCGGTGTACCGGAATTTCCTAAACCTATGTTTACGCCAGAAACATATCGTACCTGCAGAGACGCTGTAAGTGACTTGCCTGCTTTGGAAAATGGTATTGGTGATGACGTTTCTGAATATGAGCAGGAGCCTTTAACTGAATATCAGAGACTGATGAGGGGTGACTGTGAAGTCCTTTATAACCATCTTGGTACTAACCATACACAGATGGTTAAAGATACCATCGCTCTTGTGCCAGAAGGTGGTAACTATAAGGACCTTCCTCCTGGATGGGGCGAAAGCAGAAAGTTCCATATGGCTTGGACGCGACTGAACGGAAATGCCCCGGCAAGGACTGTTGATACAGGACACAGAAACCTTTTCCATTATCAGTACAATCGAATTCCTACTGTGCGCGAGAGCGCGAGAATGCAGTCATTCCCTGACAATTTTGTTTTTACAGGTACAAAGACACAGCAAAGCAGACAGGTAGGAAATGCAGTTCCGCCGTTGTTGGGACAGGCACTTGGAGAAGCGATAATGAGAATTATACAGGAGAATGAAAATGGGCAAAACTAAAATTCGTTCCATCGATTTGTTTGCCGGATGTGGCGGATTGATGGATGGTTTTGAACAATCCGGAGCCTTCGATACAATTGCAGCTGTTGAGTGGGAAAAAGTTCCCTGTAAAAATCTCGAAAACAGAATGCGTGAGAAGTGGCATTACCCCGATGCAGAAACACGAGTTCTTCGCTTTGATATTCAAAGAACGGATGAATTGTTTGTGGGTTGGGAAAATGATAAAGAGTATGGTAGCTCAGTTGGTTTAGATAAACTTATTGACACTGTGGGCGGCATCGATGTCGTAATTGGTGGACCTCCCTGTCAGGCTTATTCCATTGCAGGGCGTGTTCGTGATGAGTTTGGCATGAAAAATGACTACCGAAATTATCTGTTTGAAAGCTACATCAAGGTATTAGACCGATACAGGCCTAAAGCATTTATCTTTGAAAATGTACCCGGGATATTAAGTGCAAAGCCTGGTGATAGACCGATAATTGACATCATCCAGGAGAGTTTTAATGAGGCGGGGTATCTGTTGCTTTCCAATTTGGGTGAGGCAATAATTGACTTTACCGACTATGGTGTTCCTCAAAACAGAAAGAGAATAATTATTTTCGGGGTTCGCAAGGACGCTTTTGGAGACAGAAGTAGCGAAGCTATAAATTATTTCTATAAAGTAGCCTTGCCTAAACATAAAACCATGCAGAAAAAAACTGTTTATGAGGCAATCGGCGACTTGCCGAAGTTGTACCCTCTGTCTGAGGACCTAAAGGTAAATGGTGCAAGAACAAGGCACTCTCTTCCTGAACGTGATGTTCCAAACCATGTAGCAAGATGGCAGAGTGACAGAGATGTTGGGATTTTTAAACTATTGACTGAAGATATCGAGTCTGGAAGAAATCAGTATACATCAATCGATGCACTGAAACAGTTATACACTGAGATGACGGGAAAGAACTCCAATGTTCATAAATATCATGTTATCCGATGGGATGAGCCGAGTAACCTTATTCCCGCCCATCTTTATAAAGATGGCTTACGCCATATCCATCCAGATTCATCTCAACAGAGAACCATAACCGTTAGAGAGGCAGCAAGATTACAAACTTTCGCTGATGATTATGTGTTTGAAGGCAGCAATATGGAATTGTATAAAATGATTGGAAATGCAGTGCCTCCGCTGTTTGCGAAGTGCTGCGCAGAAGCAGTTGTTGATACAATGTCAACATTTGGCATCATAGAGTAATGAAAGGAGGAATGCATCATGGCATATACAACTTCGCAGGCTGTAGAGGCCTTAAATGAATATATGGGCTGTGATGAAGCCTTAAAACAGTACATAGAAGGTACGAAAGAAAGAGGCTTTGTTCTGTCCTTGAAGACCGGAGAGCAAATCGTGATTTTCGTTTACCCTTTGGTGCATAAACAAGATAATACTAAAAATTACTTTGACACAAGAGATAGTGGTGCGTATGAGCGTGGAGTAGCATGGAGATATGCGTTAGAACACGGTCTTAAGTACTACTGCTTTGGGTTGAATAGTTCTGTTGATAAGTATGAAAACTATATCTTCAGTCTTGAGTGCGGTGAGGAAACAATTGAGAAAATTTCCGGAACTAAGAATGGACAGCGAAGTGGTCCGGGTAATCAAATAATTATTCCTAACAATTACACGCCTGCCCTGCCTTTCGATAGAATCGTTAATAAGTTAGGGATTTATATTGCGGTAATACACAAGGACAAAATCTATGATTATATCTCGATGTATGATAACAGACCTTATCTGAAGACAAGCACTGATGAAGTCACACAGCAAAATGATGATGCCAATGAGTACGAAAAGGCTGCCAGATATTTGCAGTCCTATGTCTCTGAAACTGGCTTGGACATTCCTACGAAAAAGGATGATCTGGAATCTATACTTACAGAATTTACATCCAAGTTTTCTCCGGAGATTTTGGCAGCGTTATCGGATGATGAACTGTTGAATTACCTGTTCTATACTGTTGGCGAGAACCAGGACTCCCTTTGCTGTTGGCTTGAAATGAACAAGGAGTGTCGTCAGCATTTTGGTAGTATTTCCGGTGGTTCTGCTTATAAATTCGGTCTGTTCCAGAAACAGAAAACTGGAGAATGGACAACGGGTAGTCCTCAGAAACCACAGGTACTTACGGAAGATGAGGCTTTAGAACTGGGGCGTAGCATACGAGATGCGTTGGTCAAGGCTGCAGGTATTGTTCAGAATGCAACTCTCGACACCCTTGCTGATTATGAGCAGTTGGATACTACTCTTTGGAACGAAGTCGGCGAGCCGTACTGTAATTGGGGTTGGTTCCACAAGTACCTTGCGATGGTTTGCCCAGATAAGCTGAGTTGTTTCCATTCCTCTGATTGGCAGCGCCACATTCTCTATGCATTGAAAATCAAGCCGAGTGAAAAATACTTTACTCGTAGCGGTCAGTTGGCCATGATTTCCAATTATGCAGGATGGTATTATGGTGAGTTCAAGGATGTACTGTTTGAACGCTTTGGTGGAGACATCATTCAGTTTGTAAGAGTCGGCACTTCCGATGATACCCAGAATTATGCAGCAGAATGGAATCAGAAATCTGTTATAGGTATCGGTTGGCGAGATATCGGTTCTCTTGAGGATTATGTCGCAGGTGAAGGTCTTGATAAGGGTGCAATCACGGAGGCATTGAAAGAAAAATTCGGATATGCCGAGAATGTTGCCTCCCGCAAGGCAGGAGAACTTATTCGTTTTTATAAAACGGACGCAAGCACTGTTGTCGTTGCAATGGACGGCGAAAGTCTGTTAGCTTTTGTTGATGGTATCGGAAATTACTTCTATGATTCGACATCTGCAATGGCAAATATGAAGCCTGGAACATGGCATCGCAATTTTGCATCCGGTGAGCAGCTCCCTGTGAAATCCGAGGGTAAATTGACATCTTGTTATCCTCTCACCGATGAGGCAAACTTGATGTTCCTGTATGATAGATACTATTACGGTAGCGAAGAAATTATTGATGAAGTCGATGAAATCGAGTTTGACAATCCGGAAGAACGTAATAAGCGTAACTTCCGTGCTTGGATGGAAACACAGGTTAAGCCGGAGGGTGATTCCGATGCAGGACAGCCTTACACGGCAAATTCCATCAATCAGTATGTAAGCAACATTTCCAACACTCCACTCCCTTCTCATGAAGGACACAGTGTATTCTACACGGATGCTGTGATTGAAGTGCAGGATTGCTTGGTTGTGTTAGAAGCATCTGATAAGAAAAATAATACCCAAAGAAGTGCTGTCAAGAAATACTTGATGTACTTGATGGCGTTACAGGAGGTCAATATGCCGCTGATTTACAATACAGATTTACCAACTAAATATGAGAGAAATCGCATTGTCTTCGGCGCGCCTGGTACTGGTAAGAGTTTCAATTTGAAGAGAGACTGCGAGGCGTGTCTGAAGGACACAGAAGGTTCTTATGAGCGTGTGACTTTCCATCCGGATTACACATATTCTCAGTTTGTTGGAACATATAAGCCTGTTTCTGACGGTACCGCTATTCGCTATGAATTTGTTCCGGGGCCGTTCATGAGGGTGTATGTTGAGGCATTGAAGAGTGCGCGTTCTTTGAATCCACAGCCTCATATTTTGATAATTGAAGAAATCAACAGAGCCAAGGTGGCTGCTGTTTTCGGTGACGTATTCCAGTTGCTTGACCGCGACGAGGATGGCGTCAGCGAATACGAAATTCAGACTTCTGAAGATATCAGAAAGTATCTGGCAGCAGAACTGAAGTGCGATATTGCTATGTGCAAGAAAATCAAGATTCCGAATAATATGTTCATTTGGGCAACAATGAACAGTGCTGACCAAGGTGTATTCCCTATGGACACTGCATTCAAGCGCCGTTGGAATTTTGAGTATCTTGGCATTAATGAGAATCAGGATAAAATCAAAGGGCGTGTACCAGTTGGAACTGTAAATACCCAAGAGATTGAATGGAATGTTCTGAGACGTGCAATTAACGAGAAACTTGCCAAGGAGTACAAGGTAAACGAAGACAAGCTGATGGGTCCGTTCTTCATTTCCAAGCGTGTACTGAAAACCGTTAGCGAGGAAAATGACACCCTTGTTGACGCAGCACGTTTTGTAGAAGTATTCAAGAGCAAGGTTATCATGTATCTTTACGAAGATGCAGCAAAACAGCATAAGCATAAGCTGTTCTCCGGTTGCGAGGATACCACCAAGTATTCTGCCGTATGCGACAGCTTTGACGAAATCGGAATCCAGATCTTCGGAGAGGATTTTGAGGAGGTTTATTATAATCCGCAGAAGGGATGATAGGATATGGAGATAAAGATTCGTTCTCGCTATGTCCGAGAACAGCAGCGTTACACTAAGAATCAGCTGCGTACTCTTTTCTCCTACGATGATGTAGGAGTAGAAAAATTCATAAAAAGCCTAAAGTCCTACGGTATTTTAAAGACCGTTGCAAACACTGCGGAGCAGAAAGAATTGACAGACCTTGTTGATGAAGATGTCCAGGTGGTGGATGAAACTGCCGGAAACGATGATTGCTATTATGTGTTTACATATGTTGGTGTCATTACTATCGGAAATCGTGTAATCAAGGTTTATCCGAAATATATTCTTTCTGAAAATGAACCGCTTGCAAGAATGAAGCAGGTTGTGAAAGTTCTTGAACGCTACAGCCATTCGGAGGAGCAAATCATAAATCTGTTTAATGGTGACGGAGATAACCGCAGTTTTAATATTCTTGCGGTTATCCTGTACCTTTTGAACGACTACTACGAGTACGGCGTTTATAACAACAGCGAGGATATTTTGGAAGTCAACGGCGAAGGCGATATTCTTTGGAACAGAACCATCGATGACGGATTTGCTATTATCGAGGAAGGCCGCCCGTATTATACAGAACTGATTACTCATAGGTCAGTAGAAGATGATATGGACTATTTCAAGCGCCTGCATGAGTGCGTTCTTACGGAATGTTCCAAGCAGCTCCAAGATGCTGGACTGGAAGAATTGTTTGAAATCGATTCTGTTTCCTTAAGTGATGAAGCCTTGGAGGACTTTGGCGAAAAGGAATATATTCTTGAGCGAATCATGAAAGAGTTGAATGTCCAGTTCAACACGCATCGGCAGATTTTGCTCAAAACACTGTATACCTACATTTCACAGGACAGAAAAATGCTTGAAGAAAATCAAGGCATTAGTATGTTTGGCACCACCGCATTTCATGCAGTTTGGGAAAAGGCTTGTGCAGCCGCATTCGGAAACAAACTGGATGTTGCGATTGGTCAGTTGCAAATGAAGGAGCCGTTGGCAGACGGATACAATAAGAAAACCAAGCTGATAGATTTGGTTGAGAAGCCAAAATGGTGTGGAGAGGGCTTTGTTCACGAACCCAAGGATACCCTTATCCCCGACCTCATTACCATCAATGAGTACAGTGGGCAGGATTGGTTCATCATTTTCGATGCCAAGTATTATCTGATTCAGCTTGAAAAAGGCCGCACATTAAGGGGCAACCCTGGCGTTGGCGATGTAGTGAAGCAGTATATGTATCAGTTGGCATATAAGAAATTCTTGGCAGACCACCATATTGCGGTTGTTAAGAACTGCTTTTTGATGCCGACCGAAGGAAACGAAATAATAAACAAAGGGAACGCCAAATTGGATATGCTTTCCGAATTAGGACTGGAGGATATCCAGATACGTTTGATTCCGGCTGATATGCTTTTCGATTGTTACTTGAGGCGAAAGAAAATAGCTATCGAAAAATTGGAGTTGTAGCAGACATAAAGGAGGGTAGATTATGGCAGCACATCGTTCATTTGCTGAATATGTAAAAAAGAAATTTGATAATAATTTCTGGGCGGCTGCCGAAAGCTACCTGGAGGCAAACCTTGATTCTTTGGGTATCGAATTAAAGAGAATCCATCGTGCCGGAGAGACGGAGATTTCAGATGTCAAGGTAGAATACGTGTGGGTTGAGGACAAGCCGGAAATGGAGATGCATTTCGATGTGGCCGTTTCTATTTGGTTTGAAACCCATGAGGGAGATTACCATTACGACGATTATGATGAAAATATCGTGTGGATGATGGCTCATTGCCGTGGTGATCTGGATAAGAAACTGGATGATTTTGAAATCCTGCGGGTATCAAAATACAACGGCAAAAGCCGTGTGAAAGACCCGATGGATGATTCTCTTGTGCCGATTATCCCATATGAAAAATTGGATGATGTGGCAACAGCATTCTTGCAGGAATATTATCCGGCTGCACTTCGCATTCCAATGCGTGGTCAAGACCCTGTATGGGTTGACCCGACAGAACTTGCAAAGAACATGGGGTTAACCGTCAGAAATCAGCGTATCCGTGAAGATGGTTCTGTATTTGGACAGATTTATTTTGATGATACCGATACAGTAATGTACGATGCAAACGAGGATGCAGATGTTCCTACGCATATCAAAGGAAAAACAATTGTTGTGGACCCGCAGATTTATCTGCTCCGAAATCTTGGTTCATTTAATAATACCATTGTTCATGAGTGCGTTCATTGGACGAAGCATCGCAAGGCATTCAAACTGGAACAGCTATTCAATACGGATGCTTCTTACATTAGTTGCGAGGTTGTTGGCGACGCAGATTCCCGCATATCCATAAAATCTACAAAGTATATGGAAAAGCAGGCTAATCAGCTTGCACCGAGAATCCAGATGCCGAAGGAACCTTTTACAATAAAGGCTAAAGAATACATAGCCTATTTCATGAGACAGACCGATGCAAGGCATACGGTTGATGTCATGGAAATGGTAATCGGGGCATTGGAGCGGGATTATGGTGTTTCGAGACAAGCCGTAAAAATTCGATTGGTAGAACTTGGCTTTGAAGAAGCCATCGGCACATTTAACTATGTTGATGGACACTATGTAAAGCCACATGGTTTCCGCAAAGGTGCTATCAAAGTTAATCAGACATTTACTTTGAGTGCCCAGGACGCTGCAGTTCAGCGTTTTATGAATTTGGAACTCCGTGAAAAGACCGCAAACGGCGATTATCTTTTCGTGGATAACCATTTTGTTTATAACGCTCCCCTATATGTCGGTTATAACGAAGATGGCAAACTTGAACTGACCGATTATGCCCGAGCGCATATGGATGAATGCTGTCTTGCTTTTGATATGGAAATCACAAGCAAGGTAGAATCCACATACCATACTGCCTGTTTCCTTAATCGTGAGCCGAGCGATGTAACCTTTGATATTACATATCACAACGGATATCAAAACGCGCCGCAATCGCGCCAGGTAGAGATGAGGAAAAAGCAACAGGCTGAATGGTTGGAAATTCGCAGGCAGATGACGGATGACCCTGAACAGTGTATGGATTTATTGCTTGATTGGCGTGGAATGAAGTACACGGACCTTGGTGATGCGATTGACCGTGACCCTAAAACAATCAGCCGAACAGTGAAAGGAACAACAAATCCATCTGTTGAAACAGCGGTTCTTATTTGCTTTGGCATGAACCTTCCTCCTGTTATCAGTGAAAAGCTGTTGGATGTTTTGAATTGCAAGTTAAAGCCTATGAATCCAGATCATCAGTGGATTAGCGAGGCTTTGCACGTGAAGTATCCGGAGCCATTGTGGGCAGTCAGAGAGTATCTGGAACAGTACGGTGTAAATATTTAAAAATTTTTTTCATAAAAAAACGGACATGGCGTGTCCGGCGAAATGGGGGTGACATGATGGGATTAACCATGCTTGAGATGATAGATAACAGGTTGGCGCACTTTTTTCCGCAGCCGGAATTATACGATGTTTCCCTGTTTAGCATTGAGAATCTGCGTGATTGTATCATCATGTTCATTCTTAAAGATGCGTACTATTTGACTGAGCCGAAACAATCGTTAAGAGAAAATCGAGGAACGGATGCTGACGATGTAAGAATGCGTGACAGCAGAAATATTGCATATGCTCAGCATTATCGAGACCTTCAGTGTAATCATGTGAAAAACGACTTAGGTATTGAAATACCGGAGTTGCTTTCTGCGGATGTCGAAACCATGCGTGGAAAACTGCAGGGGCATAATATTACCCCGATGCAGTATTTTGAATTAAATACACTTGCAAACCATCCATTGCTTAAAGCTATCGTAAATAAGCGAATCTGTGACGTAAAGAAAATATCCAATGCAACCTTCCTTGAATATATGCAGGATTATGATAAATTGGTAAGCCTGCTCCTTAAAAAACTGGATGGCTCGGATGAGGATGTTATTTTCGGTACAATCGCCTTGTTTACATTAGAATGGAAATATAATGTAGAACTGTTTTATTCCTGTGCAGTCAATGCGGAAGAAGCAGGGGTTCAGGATGTTCCAGTGCATCGCCTGGCTGGATTATGCGCCGAACTTTCGATGCCGTTAGCACCGGATTTTACACATATGCTTCATACAGAAAGTCGCTTTGTCCTACACAGGCTGAAATTGGTACCAACCGTATATTCTGCATCGGAATCAGAATGGGATGAAGTAAAAGATAAAATATGCCATTATCAGACGGCCAGATATTATATTGAGAAAGAGATTGTACGCAAATGGGATATGGCAGGTTTCTTTGCCCGATACACCACAAGAGAACAGTGGGCAAAATTCTTCCGGGAACACTATGATTTAAGACAAATCTACGTTCCGAAGGAATGGAATAATAAACGCATTCGCTATATGAGAAGTATTTATAGTGCGATGATTAAGAACCAACCTACACCATAATCCCGTTTTTCCGATTTTTCGTTCTTAAAAGCCTTCATAAAATTTAGATAAAATTAAGCCAGAACATGAGAGTAAATACTCTTCGTGTTCTGGCTTTTTTGCGTTTTACGGCATTTTTTAGCGGACACGGCGTGTCCATCGCAGAAAAAAATTCCAGTGTAAACTATAAATAAAAACGCCTGGCATTGAGACGGGTACACAGAAATGCGTATCCATCTGAGTGCCAGACACTCAAATAAAAAATATTCCAATGCCCGAAGTGGTCGACCTTAAGGCGGCGGGATACATCAAGAGTCAAATTCACGGTATAGCCGTGGACTGACCAAAGATGTACCCACCGTACTTTGCCATGCCCATTTTCGGTATCAGAGTCGGTGTGTAGCATCACATCGGCTCTTTTTGTGTCCCTGCCGCCACCCAGTCGGGCGGAAAAGAAAGGCAGGGACTTTAAATGAGAAAGTTCAAAACAGCGGAAGACAACCGTACAAATTACATCTATTACTTCAACGATGGTACAAGCTACACCATCACTCCCGGCGAAAACGGAGAGAACGCAACCATTATCTCACAGCTTCACGGCATGGACGATGAAGAACTGGATGCACAGCGTAGAGAGGCATATCACTGTCCGGTTCACTTGGACGGCTACCACGATGGGGACGGCGACGATGCGGATGACCGCAACCCATACCTTGAGGACGATACCTACAATCCTCTGCAGCAGATTCTCACTTCTATCGCAAACGAGGAGCGTTCCGTTCGTATGGAAAAGCTGAAGGTGGCTCTTTCGGAACTGACGGACAAGCAGAAGGATACCGTTATCAAGAAGTTCTATCGTGGCATGACCAACGTGCAGATTGCAGCAGAAGAAGGTGTTTCAGAGGCAGCCATCCGTAACAGGCTCACGAAGATTTACGCAACGCTGAAAAAGAAAATTTAAAAAAGTTTGATTTGAGGGGGTTCGATTCCCCCTCATTTTTCGCTTATGGACAGAGGGGTGAGAAAAACTCCTCGGAAAGGAGCCAAGTGCAATGGTAAAACACAAAATCTCTATTAACATTGCAAAACCCGGCGGCACACCTTCTCCGGTAGTCCGAAGCGGAACGATGCAGATTCGCAAGAGAATACTTGATTTTCTCTTCGGTCAGCAGGTAAACGTCCTGGTTCTGTCCCCCGGTGACTCGGTGCAGACTGTCGAGATTCACGAACTGAAAGGAGGCGAAAACCATGACAAACGCAAACAAGTTTAACCTGCTCCTTGATGTGGTGAAGCTGATGCACTCGTTGGCAGACGGACTGGAGGCTGTGGCTTATGCATTCGCAGACAGCCAGGAAATCTTCGTTGAAGCCAAGGAAGTGTCGAAGCCTGTCGAAACAGGACAACCCACAAAACAGATAGCAGCAGAAAAAACACCTTCATTGGCAGATGTACGTGCCGTGCTTGCGGTAAAAACGCAGAACGGAATGACAGCCGAGGTCAAGGGTCTGATTACCAAGTACGGCGGCACCAAGCTGTCAGATGTGGACCCGAAGCATTACGCAGACCTTATTAAGGATGCGGAGGTGCTTGGCAATGGGTAATCACGCACTTCTTTCTCCTTCCAGTTCCCACAGGTGGCTTTCTTGCACACCGAGTGCAGTTCTGGAAACGGAGTTTGAAAACAAGAGCAGTAACGCTGCCGAAGAAGGTACCGCTTTTCACGCATTGTGCGAACACAAGCTGAAGAAGGCGCTCCGCAGACGCAGTAAAAGACCTGTTTCCGCATTTAACACCGATGAGATGGAAGAACACTCTGACGGCTATGTAGAGTTTGTGTTGGAGCAACTTGAAAAAGCAAAGCAGACCTGCCCTGATCCACTGGTGCTGATTGAGCAGAAGGTTGACCTATCGGATTTTGTACCGGGGTCGTATGGAACGGCAGACTGTCTTATGGTTTCAGACGATACCCTGCACATTATTGATGCGAAGTACGGACTCGGAGTCCTTGTGGATGCGGAACGAAATACGCAGCTCATGTGTTACGGCATCGCAGCCCTTGGTGTCTATGAAAGCCTGTATGACATCAAAGAAGTTTCCCTCTCAATATTCCAGCCAAGACGTGAGAATGTTCAAACGTGGACGGTATCCGTGGAGGAGTTGAAGGATTGGGCGGAAAACGAACTGAAACCCAAGGCACAAATGGCTGCCAAGGGCGAAGGCGAATATTGTCCCGGAGAGTGGTGTCAGTTCTGCCGTGCAGCGGTCAAGTGCCGTGCAAGGGCAGCAGAAAAACTCCGTATTGCAGAGGAAGAATTCAAACTACCACCTTTACTTACTGATGAAGAGATTGAATCCATTCTTCCGATGTTGCCGGATATCACCAAGTGGGCAAACGAAATCAGTGCTTATGCCCTGGAGGCGGCACTAAACCACGGTAAGCAGTGGAGCGGGTTCAAGGTTGTGGAAGGTCGTTCTAACCGTAAGTTTTCCGATGAGGATGCGGTGGCGGCGGCAGCCAAGGAACACGGTTACACAGATATTTACCGTCAGAGTCTTATCACGCTGACCGAAATGCAGAAGCTGATGGGCAAAAAGCAGTTCGAGGAAATCCTGGGCGGCCTCGTAATCAAACCACCCGGAAAGCCTACCCTCGTTCCCCTTTCGGATAAGAGGCAGGCAATGAATGTATCAAACGCAAAAAACGAATTCAATAAAATTATGGAGGATTAAAATTATGGCAAACGTAAACAGAACTAAGGTTATCACTGGCAAGAACACTCGTCTTTCTTACTTCCACGGTTGGGAGCCTGTAAGCATCAATGGCGGCACTGAAAAATATTCCGTGTCCGTGCTGATTCCGAAGGATGATACCGAAACCATCAACGCTATCAATGCTGCCGTGGATGCTGCTATCGAGGAAGGCATCGCCAAGTTCGGCGGCAAGAAGCCTAACAAGGGCGCAATCAAACTTCCTCTCCGCGATGGCGATGTTGAGCGTGACGATGACGCCTATAAGGGTCATTACTTCGTGAACGCCAACAGCACCACTGCACCTCAGATTGTGGACAAGGCTGTGAAGCCTATCCTTGACCGTGACGAGGTCTACTCCGGCTGTTATGCGAGAGTGTCCTTGAACTTTTACGCATTTAACAGTAACGGCAATCGTGGCGTTGCCTGTGGTCTTGGCAACATCCAGAAAATCCGTGACGGTGAGTATCTCGGCGGCCGTACTTCCGCAACCGATGACTTCTCCACTGTTGAGGATGACGATTTCCTGGCTTAAGTGTAACCCCTGGCAGGCGGTGTGAAATACCACCGTCTGCCTCAAACGAAAATTACGAAATACGAGGTAAAACGATATGAACGAATTATACGAATTTATGAAACAGGTCGATGTGATTGTGCTTTTCTGCCTAATCTACGGTCTTGCCATCAACGGCATTGTGTGGACGGTATGTGAGGTTATCCGCTTTATCATGAAGAAGGTCAAAGCCTTTCGTGAAAAGCGTAAGCAGAAAAATGCTGCACAGAATGAAGATGTGACCGAGTAAACATGACGGGCGGCGGAGGATATTCTTCTGCCGCCTTTGTCATAGAAAGGAATGTGCTATGAAAGTATTAAGTATTGATATTGAAACCTTCTCCTCGGTCAATCTGCAAAAATGTGGTGTTTACAAATACGCAGAGAGCGAGGATTTTGAAATATTGCTGTTCGGCTATGCCGTGGACGGTGGTGCGGTGCAGGTGGTCGACCTTGCCTGGGGGGAGAAAATCCCGGCAGAGATTATTGAGGCACTGACCGATGATGCCGTTATAAAAACTGCTTTTAACGCAGCATTTGAGAGGGTATGTCTGTCCAGGTTCTTATCGGATATGGGTGTAAGCCTTGACCCGTTCCATGACAATTATCCGTTGTCGCAGGAATGCGCCCGTTACTTAAATCCGTCAAGCTGGCACTGCACTATGATTTGGTCGGCAACCCTGGGTTTGCCTCTTTCCCTTGAAGGTGTCGGTGCGGTTCTTGGACTAGAAAAGCAAAAGCTGACAGAGGGTAAATCCTTAATCAAATATTTCTGTGTTCCCTGTGCATCGACTAAGGTAAATGGCGGCCGCACAAGAAATCTGCCGGAGCATGATATGGAGAAGTGGCAGCAGTTTAAGGCATATAATCTCCGTGATGTGGAAACAGAGATGGGCATTCAGGCAAAGTTGTCACGCTTTCCGGTATCAGATAAGATTTGGGCGGAATATCATCTGAGCGAGGAAGTCAATGACCGTGGCATCGGTGTGGATATGGCGCTTGTAAACAGCGCCATTGATATCGACAGCAAGAGCCGTGAGCGTCTGACTGCCAGGATGCAGGCTCTGACAAATCTCGACAATCCAAACTCCGTGCAGCAGATGAAATCCTGGCTTGCAGATAACGGTCTGGAAATGGACAGCCTTGGGAAAAAGGAAGTGGCGGCGGCAATCAAAACAGCGCCACAGGAACTTATCGATGTGCTTTCCCTGCGTCAGCAGCTTGCCAAAAGCAGTGTGAAAAAATATACGGCTATGAAAAATGCCGTGTGCAGGGATAATCGTGCAAGGGGGATGTTTCAGTTTTACGGAGCCAATCGTACCGGAAGATTTGCGGGCAGGCTGATTCAGCTTCAGAACCTGCCGCAGAACCATATGGAAGATCTGGCAGAAGCACGTGACCTTGTACGCAGCGAAAACTATGATGCCCTGGAAATTCTATATGAAGATATCCCCGATACTCTGTCACAGCTTATCCGTACTGCCTTTGTGCCACAGAAGGACAGAAAATTTATCGTAGCGGACTTTTCTGCGATTGAAGCGAGGGTGTTGGCTTGGCTTGCAGGTGAACAGTGGAGAATGAAAGTGTTCGAGGAAGGCAAAGACATTTATTGCAGCAGTGCAAGTCAGATGTTTGGCGTTCCCGTTGAAAAGCATGGTGTGAACGGACACCTTCGTCAAAAAGGCAAAATTGCAGAACTCGCCCTCGGTTATGGTGGCTCAGTTGGTGCTCTGAAAGCTATGGGTGCCTTGGAGATGGGTATTGCGGAAGAAGAACTTCAGCCTCTTGTATCTGCGTGGAGAAATGCCAATCCTATGATAACCAGGTTGTGGTGGGATATCGACCGTGCCGTGAAGACCTGCGTGAAAGAAAAAAGCAGAACGGAAACCCACGGCATTGTATTTCACTATCAGAGTGGATTTCTGTTTCTGACACTTCCGTCTGGCAGACAGCTTGCCTATGTGAAACCACGCATGGGAGAGAATCAGTTCGGTGGCAAGGCAGTGACCTATGAAGGTGTGGGTGCAACAAAGAAGTGGGAGCGTCTGGAAAGCTACGGCCCCAAATTCACGGAAAATGTGGTGCAGGCAATCGCAAGGGATATTCTGATGTTTGCCATTCAGACCTTGAGCCACTGCGATATCGTTGCCCATGTTCACGATGAAATCATCATCGAATGCGACCGCAGGGTTTCCCTGGATGCCGTCTGTGAGCAGATGGGCAGGACTCCGCCTTGGGCGAAGGGACTTCTTCTTCGTGCAGACGGATACGAGTGCAATTTTTATAGAAAAGATTAAAATTAGGGGGTTCGATTCCATCGGATTCTTCGCTTATAGGCAGAGGGATACAAGTCCTTCTGCCTATTAAATTTTTAAGGAGGATTCGATATGGACGAATTAATCAGAATCAACTATGACAGTGAGCGCCCTACTGTGAATGGACGCGACCTTCACGCAGCCCTTTGTGTTGGCAGCAATTACACAACTTGGTTCAAGCGTATGTGTGAGTACGGATTTACTCAGGGAACAGATTTTGAAGCTGTCTTCCAAAAATGGAATACAGCCCAGGGCAATGAAACTGTACAGACAGACCATCAGCTTACCATCGACATGGCAAAGCAACTCTGTATGATTCAGCGTACTGATATCGGCAGGAAGTTCCGCCAGTATTTCATCCAGGTGGAAGAAGCGTGGAATTCGCCGGAAGCAGTCATGGCGAGAGCGTTGCAGTTTGCCAATCAGCAGCTTGCTCTTTTGAAACACCAAAACATGGAACTGACAGGCACCATTGCCGTGCAGAATCAGCAAATTTTGGAAATGCAACCGAAAGTCAGTTATTACGATGTGGTTCTTAATTGTAAAGACCTCATCTCTACATCAGCCATCGCAAAGGACTATGGAAAGTCTGCTATCTGGATGAACCGTTATCTCCACGAAAAAGGAGTGCAGTTCAAGCAGGGAGACATTTGGCTGTTGTATCAGAAATATGCACAGAAGGGTTACACAAGCACCAAGACCCACAGCTATCCGGGTTCTGATGGAGAAACCCATACAAAGGTGCATACCTACTGGACACAGAAGGGTCGACTTTTTATCTACGAACTTATGAAATCGGACGGCATAAAGCCTCTGATTGAGCAGGAGGTGTAATGCAATGGGAATCGATAGATACAATTCCGAGGGTTACTATGACCCAACCAGTTATGAAGCTCTTACCAATGTGGCAAAGGCGGACAGACAGTCTGCTTTTCGCCCTTTGGTGTATATCTGTTCTCCGTTTTCCGGGGATACGAAGCACAACACGGAGCAGGCAAGGAAATATAGCCGTTTTGCTTATGAGCAGAAAGCAATTCCTCTCACACCGCATTTGTTATATCCACAGTTTATGGAAGATGAAAATCCAACGGAGCGTGAGGATGCGATACATTTTAATTATGTGCTGCTTGGAAAGTGTAATGAATTATGGGTATTCGGTGATGTGATTTCCAGGGGCATGGCTCACGAAATCGGTGTAGCCAAAAAGAGGAAACAGACTATCCGTTGGTTCAACGAAAACTGTGAGGAGGTTAGCAAGAATGCGTGATTTAAATATAGCATACGGCAACAGCCGACAGGCAAAGACCTGGGTCAATAAAACCATCGACTTTGATGAATTAAAGGAACGCTTGAAAGTTACCATCCGTACCCCGGAGTCAGCGGAAGAATACGCCAAGATGAATAAGGCACAGCGTGATCTGGCAAAAGACCACGGTGGGTTTGTAGGCGGTGTCCTTAAGGGCGGCCGCAGAAAAATCGACACCGTGGAGTCACGCTCCATGCTTTCCCTGGACGGTGACCGCATTACAACGGAGTTCCTTGAAAACTATGAAACTGCATTCCCTTATACTTCCGTGCTTTATACCACGCACAGCAGTACAGAGGAAAATCCAAGGGCAAGAATCGTCTGCCCTCTGACCCGTGATGTAACACCGGAAGAGTTTGTTGCCGTATCCCGTTATGTGGCGGATATGCTGGGCATCGACTATTTTGACGAGTGTTCCTATCTTCCCAATCAGTTAATGTACTGGCCGTCCACTCCGCAGAACGGTGTATTTGCATATAAGGAAACAAACGGCGGTTGGCTTGACCCCGATGCAATCTTAAATGCCCATCCAGAATGGACTGACCCGACAAGACTGCCTACCTCCTCAAGGGAAAGTAAGGCAAACAGTGTCACGCAGCAGAAGGTGCAGGACCCGCTTTCCAAGGAAAGTGTGGTGGGTCTTTTCAACCGTGTCTACCATCCGATTTCCAAGGCTCTGGAGATTTTCCTCTCCGATGTATATGAGCCGACTGACAATGAGAGCCGTTGGCATTTCATCCAGTCAAGCAGTATGGCGGGCGTGGAAATCAAAGAGGATAAGTTTGTCTACAGCCACCATGCCAAAGACCCCGCATATCTGAAACTGTGCAATGCCTTTGACATTGTCCGTATCCATAAGTTCGGTGATGCCGATGATAAAAAATCCTTTAACGCTATGTGCGAGTTTGCCATGCAGCAGGACGAAGTAAAACTCCTTGCTGCCAATGAACGCCTTGCACAGGCGAATGTGGAATTTTCCATTGACGGTGATGAGGACTGGAAGAAGAAACTCCGCTATCAGCCGAGGTCGAGCCTGTTGGAGAACAGCGTATACAATCTGAACCTCATTCTGAATAATGACCCTGATTTCCAGAACTTTGCTTTCAATGAAATGGCAAACCGTATTCAGATTACGGGTCCTCTCCCTTGGGAGCGTCCTGCGGGCAATTCATTCTGGCGTGATGCGGATACGGCACAGCTTAAGTCCATCATTGACATCCGCTATCTGCCGTTTTCCAGCCGTAACCACGATGTTGCCTTTACCAAGGCTGCCGATGACCGTCACTTCCACCCTGTCCGTGATTATTTGGATAGTCTGCCGGAGTGGGATGGGGTCAAGCGTGTGGAAGACCTCTTTATCAAATATCTGCAGGCGGATGATACGGAATATGTACGCACGGTTACAAGAAAGACCTTTGCAGCGGCTGTTGCCCGTATCTATGTTCCCGGCATTAAGTTTGACTGCGTTCCCGTGCTTGACGGTGAGCAAGGTATCGGTAAGTCCACCATTGTAAAAGACCTTGTGGGTTCGGAGTATTATTCGGAAACCCTGTCCCTTACGGATATGGATGATAAGTCCGGTGCGGAAAAACTGCAGGGATTTTGGGCGGTGGAAATCGGAGAACTGGCAGGCATGAAGAAAGCCGACATCGAGAAAGTGAAGGCGTTCCTTTCCACCTGCGATGATAAATACCGTCCTTCCTACGGTCGAGTGGTGGAATCACATCCGAGACAGTGCATTATCATTGCCACGGTCAACGGCGAGCGTGGATATCTGCGTGATATTACGGGTAACCGCCGTTTTTGGATTATCAAGGTGCATCAGAAGAAACAGAAAAAGACCTGGAACTTTACCGATGAATACCGTCAGCAGTTCTGGGCGGAGGCAAAAGCCATCTGGAAGTCCGGCGAGAAACTGTTCCTTGAAGGCGATGTGCTTGCGGAATCCGAGAAGGTGCAGCAGTCTGCGATGGAAGTAGACGAGCGTGTTGGTATGGTGGAAGAGTATCTGAATGCCTTACTGCCGACCGATTGGGACAGCATGGATTTGTACCAGAGACGCAACTTCCTGCAAGGCAGTGAGTTCGGACAGCCTGATCATAAAGGTACGGTGGTACGCACGGAGGTCAGCAATCCGGAAATCTGGTGCGAGTGCTTTGGTAAGAATCTGCAGGAACTGAAACCTTCGGACAGCTATGCCATTGCAGCACTGATGAGTCAGATTTGCGGTTGGGAGCGAACCAACGCTATCAAGCGTCAGCCGATTTATGGCAGGCAGCGACTTTACAAATTCGGAGGCTAAGAACACAAGATTGCGACACAACACAACTATTTCCCTTATATTCAAAATGGCTTTTATTAAGGGTATAAGTGAAAAACACCTGCGTATAGGCGCGTAAGGAATATATAGGGAATGGTTGTGATTTTGTGTTCTTGTGTCAAATGAGGTGTAGACATGAGAGAACAGTTTATAGAGAAAAAATTCACGGACGCAGTGAAGAAAATGGGAGGCATCGCACCGAAGTTTGTAAGTCCGGGTTTAGATGGTGTGCCTGACCGTCTTGTGCTTTTGCCAATGGGAAGAATGGCTTTTGTGGAATTTAAGGCTCCAGGCAAAAAGATGCGTCCTTTACAGATAAGACGAAAAAAACAGTTGGAAAGCCTCGGTTTTAAGGTTTTCTGCGTTGACAGTGTAGAACAGATTGGAGGTGTGACCCGTGCAATACAATCCTCATGAGTATCAGACCTATGCAACAAACTTCATATTGGAACATCCGGTGGCGGCAGTTCTCCTTGAGATGGGTCTTGGCAAGAGCGTTATCACACTGACTGCCATTTACGAACTGATGCTGAACCGCTTTGAGGTACAGAAGGTTTTGGTGATTGCACCCCTTCGTGTGGCAAGGGATACCTGGCCTGCGGAGATTGAAAAGTGGGAGCATCTGACGGGTCTTACCTATTCGGTGGCAATCGGAACGGAGGCAGAAAGGCTTGCAGCCTTAAGACGTCCGGCACACCTGTACTTAATCAATCGAGAAAATGTTGACTGGCTGATTACAAAAAGCGGTATCCCCTTTGATTTTGACATGGTGGTGATTGATGAACTTTCTTCTTTTAAGTCCCATGCGGCGAAAAGGTTCAAAAGCCTTTTAAAGGTAAGACCAACGGTAAAAAGGGTGGTGGGACTTACGGGTACTCCTTCCAGTAACGGTCTGATGGATTTGTGGGCAGAGTTCCGTATCCTGGATATGGGTCAGAGGCTTGGCAGATACATTACTCATTACCGAAATAATTTCTTTGTGCCGGACAAGAGAAATCAGCAGATGATTTTCTCCTACAAGCCAAGAGCAGGTGCGGAAGATGCAATTTACAGATTGATTTCGGATATTACGATTTCCATGAAATCAGCGGATTTTCTAAAAATGCCGGAATGCATTATAAACGAAGTCCCTGTTGCCCTTTCGGAAAAAGAGTGGTCGGTGTACCAGGCATTGAAGGAAGATATGGTGGTAGACCTTAAGGATGAGGAAATTGATGCCGTAAACGCTACAGTACTTTCCGGGAAACTTCTTCAGATGGCAAACGGTGCCGTCTATAACGAAGAAAAAGATATCATTCATATTCATGACCGAAAACTGGATGCCTTGGAGGATTTGATTGAGGGTGCAAACGGAAAGCCTGTGCTTGTGGCATATTGGTACAACCATGATTTACAGAGAATTAAGGAGCGTTTTTCGGTAAGGGAAATAAAAACAAGCCAGGATATCAAAGATTGGAACAACGGAGATATCCCCGTTGCCGTTATCCATCCTGCCAGTGTAGGACACGGCTTAAATATCCAGTTCGGCGGTTCTACGATTATATGGTTTGGGTTGACCTGGTCACTGGAACTTTATCAGCAGACCAACGCCCGCTTGTGGAGACAGGGTCAAAAGAGTACCGTGGTCATCCACCACATTATTGCAAAAGACACCATTGACGAGGATGTTATGAAGGCACTTCGGAAGAAGGAGAAAATCCAATCGGCACTGATTGATTCCGTAAAGGCAAGAATTGGAGGTGCTGCCCATTGACCGACCCTTATGAAAATCTTGCAAACAGCATCGTCCTATTAGCCGTAAAGGACTACAGGGCAGCAATTAAGAAACTGAAAAAATGGCCCAGAAACGAGTCAGCCAAAATCATGAAAGATGAGGTGGAGAGGTTCTTCCGCTCTGCGTGGTATAGGGAACTTACCTCAGTGGATGGAGAGTATTTAATCTCCAAATTACAAGCGGAGGTGGAAGAATCGTGAAAGTAAAGGAATATTTAGGCCAGGCATACAGACTGGACCAGAGAATCAACTCGGATATTGAGGAACTTGGAAAACTTAGGGAAATGTCGAGCTGTATTTCTTCTCCCACATGGGAGGAGCGTGTGCAGACATCGAGAAATACGGATGCCCCTTTTGTACGAAGCGTTTTTAAGATTATGGAGTTGGAAGATAAAATCAACGCCGAAATCGACAACCTTGTGGAACTGAAAAAGCAAATACGCACGGTTATTGATGAGGTTGCCAATACCGATGAGCGTATGGTCCTTCGTTACCGCTATATCCACAACCTTACCTGGGAGCAGATTGGGGATGAACTCCATGCCGACAGAACTACGGTGTACCGTTGGCATAACAGTGCCATCAACCATGTAACTATGCCGGAAAATCCAATCAAAATATAATGTCTGCACACTTTGCAACACTTTGCAACAAGATACCACAGTGGCATTTATGATATGATATAATCAGCAAAAAGCAGAATGAAACCAAGCCTTGAGGGAGAAATCTTTCAGGGCTTTTCTTATGCCCAAGGGAGGTGAAACAATTGCCAAAAAGACCAAAGCGACCGTGTTCTTTCCCAGGCTGTCCCAACCTAACGGACGGAAGGTTCTGTGAGGAACATGAAAAGCAGGAAAACAAACGCTACGAAACCTATGACCGTGACCCCGCTGTGCGTAAACGCTACGGCAGAGCATGGAAAAGGATAAGAGATTCGTATGCTGCCGCCCACCCGCTGTGTGAGATGTGCCAGGCTGAAGGAAAACTTACACCAACGGAAGAGATACATCATAAGCTGCCCCTGTCCAAGGGCGGAACTCATGCGAGAGAAAACTTGATTGCTCTTTGTAAGCCGTGCCATGCTAAGATTCACGCAGAAAGTGGCGACCGTTGGCATAATTACTGACCCCGGTAGGGGCGGTCAAATCTCCTGGACCAATATGGCGTGCAACGGGCGTGGGGTTTCGTGTGAAAAAATTGCGAAATCAAAAGGGTAATAAGGCCCGCAGACAGAAAGGCGGTGAGAATCGTGCCAACAAAATCGAATAACACAGGCGGCCGTGGCGGAAAACGTCCGGGTGCAGGTCGTAAGCCGAAGTCCAATCTGGAAAAGGCACAGAACGGCAACCCCGGCGGTCGCAAACTAACGATGCTGGATATCCCCGATGTGGAAGGTATCCAGATGCCGAAACCAAATGAACTGCTCAGTGCAAAGCAGCGTGACGGTACGGAACTGAGAGCAAAGCAGATTTATGAGGATACATGGAACTGGCTCAATTCCATCGGTTGTGCGGGTTATGTTTCCCCACAGACCATTGAACGTTATGCCATGTGCGTTGCCCGTTGGCTACAATGCGAGGAGATGACAAACGAGCTGGGATTCTTATCAAAGCATCCTACAACCGGAAAGCCTGTCACCTCTCCATTCATCAACATCGGCATCAACTATATGAACCAAGCTTCAAGGCAGTGGGACAACATCATGCAAATCGTAAAAGAAAACTGTTCCGTGGATTTCTCCGGTACCAATCCGAATGATGACCTGGAACGACTATTGCACCAACGAAAGGGGTTTTAACCATGATTGAAAAAGTAAATCCGAGCCATCCGGACAAGGTGGCAGACAGAATCGCAGGAGCCATTGTGGATCTGGCTTATGCAAAAGAAGAAAATCCGAAAATCGCAGTGGAGGTTCTCATCGGTCACGGTGTGTGCCATGCCATTATTGAAACCACGGCAGATTTGGATAAAGCAGAAATTATAAACGCTGTGCATCGCATCGCAGGTGTGATGGATACGGACATTGTTATCGTTCCCCAGGATAAGCACCTGTCAAACAATCAGAAGGACGGCATTCGCTGTGGGGATAACGGTATCTTCAAGGGTATGCCTCTGACACAGGAGCAGGAGGAACTTTCCCGCATTGCCCGTGACATTTACGGCAGATGCCCTTATGACGGAAAGTACATTATGGACGGTGTTCGCCTGATCATCTGCCAGAGCAATGTGGAAACGGCAGATTTGAAGAGACTCTATTCCGGTGCGGAAATCAATCCTCTCGGTGACTGGACCGGAGGCACGGATGTGGATACGGGTGCTATCAACCGTAAACTTGGCAGTGATATGGCTGACTCTGTTACAGGCGGCGGTCTTCACGGCAAAGACCTCAGTAAGGCGGATGTGTCTGTGAATGTGTATGCGTTCCTGAAAGCACAGAAAACCAAACAGCCTGTGCAGCTTTGCTGTGCCATTGGAGATGACACCATTGATGGCAAGCCTTATGCGGAAATCGTAGCCATTGCGAGAGAGTACATTCAGAACCTCGGTGGCTTTGAGAAGTTCGCTGAATGGGGTCTGTATTAAGGAGGGCGCTATGGGAAGAACAACAACGCAGATGGAACTTGTTTCCATTACAAAATTAGTGCCGTATGTGAATAACGCCCGTACCCACTCCCCGGAGCAGATTATGAAGCTCCGTTCTTCGCTGCGAGAGTTCGGCTTTATCAATCCTGTCATTATTGATAAGGATTACGGCATCATTGCCGGACACGGCCGTGTGATGGCTGCAAAGGAAGAAGGCATCGATGAAGTGCCTTGTGTTTTCGTGGACTATCTTACCGAGGCACAGAAGAAAGCCTACATCCTTGCCGACAACCGTATGGCGCTTGACGCAGGATGGGATGAGGAAATGCTGAAAATCGAAATCGAGTCCTTGCAGGGCATGGATTTTGATATCGGTCTTGCAGGCTTTGACGATGACGAAATCGCAGACCTTTTTGCCGGAGATGATAAATCCGATGTGGAAGAGGACGATTTTGATTTAAGCGATGCCCTGGAAAAGGCTGCCTTTGTGGAGCGTGGCGATGTGTGGACGGTGGGCAGACACAGACTGATGTGCGGTGACGCCACCAATCCCGATGATGTTGCTACGCTGATGGATGGCAAGAAAGCCAACCTTGTGCTGACCGACCCTCCGTATAATGTAGCCTTTGAAAGTTCCGATGGTCTGTCCATCAAAAACGATAAGATGGCAAGCGAGAAATTTTATGAATTTCTGCTTTCGGCATTTCAGAACATGGCTGCACACCTGGAAAAAGGCGGTGCCGCTTATGTGTTCCATGCCGACACGGAAGGCTTGAATTTCCGTAAGGCATTTATTGATGCAGGCTTTCATCTTTCCGGCTGTTGTATTTGGGTGAAAAATTCCCTGGTGCTTGGCAGAAGTGATTATCAGTGGCAGCACGAACCTGTGCTTTACGGTTTCCTTCAGAACGGCAAGCACTACTGGAGCAAAAACGCAGGCAGAAGCCAGACCACCATCTGGAACTTTGATAAGCCGAAGAAAAATAAAAACCATCCGACTTCCAAGCCTCTTGACCTTTTGGCATATCCCATCGGCAATTCCAGTCGTGAGAATTCCATTGTGGTCGACACCTTTGGTGGCAGCGGTTCTACGCTGATGGCTTGCGAGAAAACAAACCGTATCTGCCATACGATGGAGTTGGATGAAAAGTACGCATCGGTCATCCTCCGCAGATATGTGGAAGATACGGGTGATGCAGACGGTGTCTTTGTTATCCGTAACGGTGTGCAGATACCGTATGCCGACCTTGTGAAGGAGGTTGGCACAGATGAATAAGAAACCTATGACCCTCGGCAGCCTTTTCGATGGCTCCGGGGGATTTCCTTTGGGAGGCTTGATTTCCGGCATTACCCCTTTGTGGGCATCGGAAGTTGAGCCTTTTCCTATTCGTGTAACAAGCAAGCGTATCCCGCAGATGAAACACCTCGGAGATATTTCTGCCATAAGCGGTGCGGAGATTGACCCCGTGGACATCATCACTTTCGGTTCTCCCTGCCAGGATATGAGTGTGGCGGGAAAACGCAGCGGTCTTGATGGAGAACGCTCCTGCCTGTTCTACGAAGCAATCCGAATCGTAAAAGAAATGAGGTGTAAAACCAATGGCGAATATCCAAGATACATCGTGTGGGAAAATGTCCCCGGTGCCTTCTCCTCAAACGCAGGAGAAGATTTCAAAGCCGTCCTCGAAGCAGTCGCATCCGTCAAAGGCGACTATGCTGTACCTTGTCCTCCAAAAGGAAAATGGACAGGAGCAGGAGAACTGTTGGGAGACGGTTTCAGTATCGCATGGAGATGCGTTGACGCGCAGTATTGGGGAGTTCCCCAGAGAAGAAGACGTATCTATCTTGTCGCAGATTTTAATGGTGGGTGTGCCGGAAAAATATTATTTGAGTCAGAAGGCTTGCTTAGGAATCTTGAGGCGAGCCGATGCCCGTGGAAAAGAACTGCCGGAACTTCTGAAGAAAGCACTCCTGCGACAGGCATCGTCTTAAATGACCAGGGTGGCGACCGAATGGATGTCACCGATGATGTGACCTGCACCCTCCGTGCCGAGGCACACCATCCACCTTGCGTGATGGAGTCTGCGGGATTTTGTACGGAGCATTCTGCCGACAGCCGTGGCATTGGCTATGAGACGGAAAAATCTCCAACGCTCCGAGCGGGCGTTGTTCCTGCAACCGTTTATGAAAATCACTCCCAGGATACCCGCTATGTGGGTCCCCTTGATGTGGCACAGACCGTGGCGGCTACTTACGGCACAGGCGGAAACAATCAGCCGTTTGTGGTAGAGCCGACCGCTTTCGGTGTCTGCTCCAAGGACAGCAATGCCATGAAATCGGCAAACCCCAACAGCGGTTTTTATAAAGCAGATACCTCCCGTACCCTTGATGGGAACGGTGGTAACCCCACCTGCAACCAGGGCGGCATTGCCATTGTGGAAGGCAACGGCTCCCGACCTTCCCACCACGGCAACGGTTATGCGGAAAGTGATGTCATGTACACCTTAAACACCGTAGACCGCCACGCCGTTGTTTACGCCATCGACCGTGAAAGCTATAACTGCGGTCAGAACTTCGCAAGGAACATGGGAATCAGTGATGAGGGTGTCAATTCCACACTGAAAGCCACGGGACCCGATGCGGTTGCCGTTCCCACCTACTCAAGCAGCAAGGCATCGTTCTTTACTTCTGCGGAAGAGGAACTTGCCAACACTTTAGTAGCTACGGATTACAAAGACCCTCCGCTTGTCAATGACACAGATTCGGATCTGGAATACATTGTCCGCAGACTCACTCCAACGGAGTGTGCAAGGCTCCAGGGATTTCCGGATTGGTGGTGTGCTGACCTTGGTGAGAAACTTCCTTCTGAAGAGGAACTCACACGGTGGGCAGAAATCTTTGAAACACATCGTAAGATTGTGGGAACATCAAGCAAACCAAAGACACGAAAACAGATATTCAAGTGGCTGCAAAACCCTCATTCTGATTCGGCGGAGTATAAGATGTGGGGCAACGGCGTGGCACTGCCCAATGTGGTGTATGTGCTGACAGGCATCGTGTACTATACACAAAATGAAGGGGTGTAAATCTACAAACTTTCTCCCTTGTATTTTGCACATATTACTTGCTATTTTAAGCCTTTAGAGTGATATATGTAGTACCGAAAATTAAAGGAGGTACTCATAATGAGAATTGAATTTCAAGTAACAGGAAGTGACCGAAAGGCACTGGTTACGGCAATGGCAGAAATCCTGGGTGTAAAGGCAAAATACATGGGGATGCCAAGCATGAACTACGAGGTGGATTATTTCACGGTAACAAAGGACGGCACGGTGGAGTTTGATGACAGAGTCGACAGCGAGGAAATCGAGCAGTTGCTTGACGGTCTTGCTGACAAAGGCTTTGTTGCAGCTCCCGCAGAAATGGCGGAAACTTGGCTCGAAAAAAGAGCCGAGGAATTATCCGAAGAACCTTTTGCCGAGCCACAGGGCGAAACAGTGGGGCTTACGGTGGCGATTCCCCTTGATAAGGTTGCAGTCGGTAACCTTACAAACCTTCTGGATGCCAAGGGAGGTCTTATTAAGAAGGCGTTGGACATTCCGGCAACACCAATCGAAATCGGCGAGGACAGGGTTTCCTTTCCTTGGTTTGAAGATGGGTTGGATGCCGATGAGGTCAAGGCTTACAGCCACTTCATTGCTGCCCTTTGCGAAATGAGTAAAAATCAGAAACGCATCAACGCTACGGAAAAAGCGGTGGAAAACGAGAAATACGCATTCCGCTGTTTTCTCCTCCGTCTCGGCTTTATCGGAAACGAATACAAGACCGAGCGAAAAATCCTGCTCCGCAACCTTTCCGGCAGCAGTGCTTTCAAAGGAGGTGCCAAGCATGAGATTTCCGAATAAAGAGGCAGTCGAGCGTGTACGCAAAGCCTACCCTGTAGGCTGCCGTGTGGAACTGGTGCAGATGGAAGATATGCAGGCACCACCCATTGGCACGAAGGGTACGGTTCGAGGGGTGGATGATACTGCCTCCATCATGGTTCGTTGGGATAACGGCTCCGGCTTGAATGTGGTGTACGGTGTCGATAGTTGTCGAAAACTGGATGCCGTGAAGATTACCTGCTACGGTCAGACGGAAGTCTGGGACAGCAGAAAAGACGCAGCAGATTTCTACCTCAGAGCCATTGCAGGTTCCGAGGGCAGCGAGTGTGAACGCTACACTAAAATCTATACCGAGTTGCTTATGGGCAAGGAGGTCTGCACCGATGAATAAAATCAAGGAACAGATACTCGCCATCCGAGCAACCGGACGAACCAATATGTTTGATGTACCGATGGTACAGTATATTGCCAACGAGATGCATTTTTACGAATTGGTGGTGTACCTTGAGGAACACCGAAAGGAATACACCCACTTCATTCTGACAGGCGAAATGGAGGACTGACTATGTGGAAAGAAGGAACAATCGGGATTCCAAAGCCGGACGGCGGTTACAAGGCAGTCCATTACTGGATTAAGGTTTATGAGGAAGGCAGCCAGTTCGGCATCAACGGTGGAAAAATCAGCAAGCTGATGCTGAAACTCGATGGCGAGATTATTGCCAACTATGACAGAGGTTGGGATGTTGAACCCACAACCGAAGAAGCCAACCTTGCCCTTTGTATTTTACTGAACGAACACAATTAAAAATCCTGTAAAGGCAGGACGGAGCCGTGAGGCTCTGTTCCTCGTATACGAAGGTCGCACCGATTATGGTGGCGGCTATTTTTTATGCCATTTCTTGAGGAGGTGACGACATTTGCGAAAACTGAAAAACTACAAACCAACTCGCTTTATGGCGGAGGGCAGCTATTACGATAAGGATGCCGCCGACCACGCAGTATGTTTTATCGAAAAATTCTGCTGTCATACCAAAGGTACATGGGACGGGAAACCGTTTGAACTGATTGACTGGCAGGAGCAGATTATCCGTGACATCTTCGGTATTTTGAAACCAAACGGATATAGGCAGTTCAACACAGCCTACATCGAGATACCGAAGAAACAAGGAAAATCGGAACTGGCGGCGGCAGTAGCACTTTATCTTCTGTGTGCCGACTTCGAGCCGGGTGCAGAGGTTTACGGCTGTGCTGCGGATAAAGACCAGGCGCGAATCGTCTTTGATGTTGCATTGGAGATGGTAAGGCGAAGTCCTCTGCTGAAAAATAAAATGACCATCCAGGCAAGCCAGAAGACCATGACCTACAACCCTACGGGAAGTAAGTACAAGGCTCTGTCTGCGGATGTGGCAAACAAGCACGGTTTCAATACCCACGGCGTTATTTTTGATGAGCTGCATACCCAACCGAACAGAAAACTGTTTGATGTAATGACCAAAGGTTCCGGCGATGCAAGAATGCAGCCACTTTATTTCCTGATCACCACGGCGGGAAACGATACACAATCCATCTGCTATGAAATCCACCAAAAGGCAAAGGACATCATCGAAGGTCGAAAAGTTGACCCTACCTTCTACCCTGTGATTTACGGTGCAGAGGATGATGATGACTGGACAGACCCGGAAGTATGGAAGAAAGCCAATCCCTCCCTTGGGGTGACTGTCGGCATTGATAAGGTGCAGCAAGCCTGTGAGCAGGCACAGCAGAACCCCGGCGAAGAGAACGCTTTCCGTCAGCTTCGTCTGAATCAGTGGGTCAAGCAGGCTGTCCGTTGGATGCCGATGGCGGTGTGGGATGCCTGTGCATTTCCGACCGACAAATCCGAATTGGAAGGCCGTGTCTGCTACGGCGGTCTGGACTTGTCCTCCACAACGGATATCACGGCTTTTGTGTTGGTGTTCCCACCGGAAGATGAGGATGATAAATACATCATTCTCCCGTACTTCTGGATACCGGAAGATAACATCGACCTGCGTGTGCGCCGTGACCATGTGCCGTATGACATTTGGGAACGACAGGACTTGCTTATGACCACCGAGGGAAATGTAGTCCATTACGGTTACATCGAGAAATTCATCGAGTCTCTGGGTGAGAAATATAACATCCGTGAAATCGCATATGACCGTTGGGGTGCTGTGCAGATGGTGCAGAACCTTGAAGGTATGGGATTCACGGTAGTGCCTTTCGGGCAAGGGTACAAGGATATGTCTCCTCCGACCAAGGAACTGATGAAACTTGCGATGGAGAAAAAACTGGCTCACGGCGGTCATCCGGTGCTGCGTTGGATGATGGATAACATCTACATCAAAACGGACCCCGCGGGAAATATCAAAGCTGATAAAGCCAAATCCACAGAAAAGATTGACGGTGCCGTTGCTACCATTATGGCGCTCGACCGTGCAATCCGCTGTGGCAACACCAACAGTGCCAGCGTTTATGACGAGCGTGGCATTTTGTTTATTTAGGAAGGAGCGTGATTTGATATGGGTATCTTTACGGGAATGTTTAAATCCAGAGATAAGCCCGAAAACAGAACGGCGGGCAGTGCCTACACCTTTTATATGGGCGGCACGACTTCCGGCAAAGCAGTGACAGAGCGTTCTGCCATGCAGATGACGGCGGTGTATTCCTGTGTCCGTATCCTGGCTGAAGCCGTGGCAGGCTTGCCTTTGCATTTATATAAATATAACGATGACGGCGGCAAGGAAAAAGCCATCGACCATCCGCTTTACCGACTGCTCCATGATGAGCCGAATCCGGAAATGAGTTCTTTCGTGTTCCGAGAGACACTCATGACCCATCTGCTCCTGTGGGGTAACGCCTACGCACAGGTTATCCGTAACGGCAAAAACGAGGTGGTGGCACTTTACCCTTTGATGCCAAACAAGATGAGTGTGGACAGAGATGAAAATGGGCATCTGTATTACACCTATTACCGTGGCCCCGATGAGGCCATTAAAAATAAGGACTTTGCAGTAACCCTGCAGCCTTCCGATGTGCTGCACATTCCCGGACTCGGCTTTGACGGGTTGGTGGGATATTCTCCGATTGCTATGGCAAAGAACGCCATCGGCATGGCAATTGCCTGTGAGGAGTATGGTGCCAAGTTCTTCGCCAACGGTGCAACACCAGGTGGTGTCCTGGAACACCCAAGCACAATCAAAGACCCACAGAAGGTCAGAGAGAGTTGGCAGGCTGCCTTTGGAGGCAGTTCGAATTCAAACAAAGTGGCTGTCCTTGAAGAAGGAATGAAGTACACACCGATTTCCATTTCACCGGAACAGGCACAGTTTTTGGAAACACGCAAATTCCAAATCAATGAGATTGCTCGAATTTTCAGAGTCCCTCCCCACATGGTTGGCGACCTTGAGAAGTCGAGCTTTTCTAATATAGAGCAGCAGTCTCTTGAATTTGTAAAGTACACCCTTGACCCGTGGGTCATCCGCTGGGAACAGTCCATTATGAGGACATTGCTTTCCAATACGGAAAAGAAGGATTATTTTGTGAAATTCAATCTGGAAGGTCTGCTCCGTGGCGATTACCAAAGCCGTATGAACGGTTATGCCATCGGTCGCCAGAACGGTTGGATGAGTGCAAACGACATCCGCGAACTGGAAAATCTCGACCGTATCCCTGGGGCAGAAGGTGGCGACCTTTACCTTATTAACGGCAATATGCTCCCTCTGAAAAATGCGGGTGCTTTTGCAAATACAACTGACAATGACGGAAAGGAGGAAAAGCCCGATGAAGAAGTTCTGGAAGTGGAAGAACCAGGCACAGACGGAAACGATGCCGGAGGCGAGGACACTGTTTCTGAACGGAACAATCGCAGAAGAAAGCTGGTTTGATGATGATGTTACGCCACAGCTTTTTAAGGATGAACTAAATGCAGGTTCCGGTGATATTACCGTTTGGATTAACTCACCCGGCGGTGATTGCGTGGCGGCCGCCCAGATCTACAATATGCTGATGGATTACAAGGGCAATGTCACGGTCAAGATTGACGGCATTGCGGCTTCTGCAGCATCCGTGATTGCGATGGCAGGCACAAAGGTTCTGATGTCCCCTGTGTCTATGATGATGATTCACAACCCTATGACCGTTGCTTTCGGTGATTCTGCGGAAATGCAGAAAGCAATTGAAATGCTCGGTAGCGTGAAGGATTCCATCATCAATGCATATGAAATCAAGACAGGATTGACCCGCACGAAGTTGTCCCACCTTATGGACGCTGAAACATGGATGGATGCAAATAAGGCCGTGGAACTCGGCTTTGCCGATGAAATCATGAAGCGTTCTGACAATGCCGAGAATATGGAGCCACCCGTGGTTTCCATGCTTTATTCCAAGGCAAATGTGGTCAATTCTCTTATGGACAAGGTTGCCGCAAAGTGTGCAATCAAGTCCGAACCAACCCGTAAAACCAAAGCCGATGACCTTATGGCAAGGCTAAATCTTATTAAAAATTGGAGGTAATTTATTATGACTATCAACGAATTGCGCGAAAAGCGTAACCAGGCTTGGCAGGCTGCAAAGGCTTTTGTGGAAACCAAGCGCGACAAGGACGGTCTGCTTTCCGATGAGGACGCAAGGACCTATGCACAGATGGAGAAGAAGGTTCAGGACTACGGTGCTGAAATTGAGCGTATGGAAGCTATGTCCGCTATGGATGCCCAGCTTTCCAAGCCTACCTCTGCTCCTATTACGGAAAAGCCTATGAACGGCAAACCTATGGACGGTCAGAAGGCAAAGACCGGACGTGCTTCTGATGCCTACAAGGACGGTATGCTCAAGGCTCTCCGTACCAACTTCCGTAACGTGTCCAATGTTCTCCAGGAGGGCGTGGATGCCGACGGCGGTTACCTTGTACCGGAAGAGTATGACACTCGTTTGATTGAGGCATTGGAGGAAGAGAACATCTTCCGTAAGCTGGGTCACACCATCACTACCAGCGGTGAGCGTAAAATCAACATCGCTGCCACTAAGCCTGCGGCTGCGTGGATTGACGAGGGTGAGGAACTCACTTGGGGTGATGCAAAATTCGCCCAGATTAATCTGGATGCCCACAAACTCCATGTTGCTGTTAAGGTGACTGAGGAACTTCTGTATGACAACGCTTTCGGTCTTGAGAATTACATCATCCGTCAGTTCTCCAAGGCTCTTGCAAATGCAGAAGAGGACGCATTCCTCAACGGTACCGGTACCGGTCAGCCTTTGGGTCTGCTTGCTACCGATGGCGGTGCTGAAATCGGTGTGACTGCTGCGTCTGCAACGGAAATCACTGCCGATGAAATCATCGACCTTGTGTACTCCCTCAAGCGTTCTTACCGTAAGAACGCCAAGTTTATCTGCAACGACCAGACTTTGGCAGCCATCCGTAAGCTGACTGACAAGAACGGCCGTTACCTTTGGCAGGATTCCGTACAGGCGGGAGAACCTGGCAGACTCTTGGGTTATGAGGTATACACTTCTCCTTATTTCCCTGTAATCACTGCGGGAATGCCTGCCATTGCCTTCGGTGACTACAGCTACTACAACATCGGTGACCGTGGTACCCGTTCCTTTGCGGAACTCAAGGAACTCTTCGCCGGAAACGGTATGGTCGGTTTTGTTGCTAAGGAGCGTGTGGACGGTAAGCTGGTACTTGCTGAAGCAGTAAAACTGCTCACTATGGCTACTGCCTAAGATGGGAGGTGGCAGTGATGAGCGAACTTCTTACGAAAGTTAAGGAAAATCTGATACTGGAGCATTCGGTGGATGATGGACTGATTGAAAGGTTCATCACTGCCGCCGTTTCCTATGCGGAAAGCTATCAGCACATCGAGGCAGGATATTATACGGAAAATGCGATGCCTGCAACCACGGAACAAGCCGTGATTATGTTGGCATCACATTTCTATGAGTCAAGGGACGGTTCTACGGGCGGATTCTTCGCCGACAATGTGCAGGCAGGTCAGCAGGTATGGAACACGGTCAACCTTCTGTTAAGGCTCGACCGAGATTGGAAGGTGTGACATGAGTTTCGGAAAAATGAACGGTTTTACAGATATCATTATTGCAAAACGCATCAAGGACAGCGAGGGTTTCACCACTACGGTGGATGAAATCCTTGCATCTGTCCGTGTGTACAGAGAAGGACGCCACGGCAGTGAACGGTGGGCAAATCTTGCTGCATTCTCCGAGGCAACAGACCTGTTCCGCTTTCGATGTATTCCCGGTCTTAATGTTACCACCGACCACATTTTGGTCTGTGAGGATGGAAGGTTTGAAATCACATCCGTAGAGGATGTCAAGGGGCGTGGAATGTATACGGAGGTACTTGCGAAAAAGGTGGTGGCATCCGGTGGCTAAAGTAGACATTAAGATGCCGGAGGACTTTCTGGAGCGTATCTCAAGGCTTGGTTCAGACTTTGACCCTGTGGCACAAAAAGTGCTTGAAGCCGGAGGCGAGATTGTTCTTGCTAAGGCACAGAGCAACCTTTCTTCTGTAGTAGGAAGTGGTACAAAGTATGAATCCCGCTCCACGGGAGAACTGGAAAGTGCCCTTGGTCTGTCTGCTGTGAAGATGGATAAAAACGGCAATCACAATATCAAGGTTGGTTTTGCAGAACCTCGCCGTGACGGTATCAGCAATGCGAAACTGGCCAACATCATCGAATACGGCAAACACGGTCAGCCTGCCAAACCTTTTATGAAACCTGCAAAAACGGCATCCCGTGCTGCCTGTATCAGTGCCATGCAGGATAAATTTGAAGAGGAGGTCAGAAAGCTGTGAGCGTACTTTCAGATATCAATACGGCTTTGGAGTCCTTGTGCATTCCTTTGGAAACAGGAGTGTTTCACGAGGAGGCTCCGGATAAATATATCGTGGTAGTGCCTATGGCAGACAGCTTTGAACTTCATGCTGACAATACTCCCGGATGTGATATCCAGGAGGCACGAATTTCCCTGTATGCCAAAGGCAGTTATACCAAAGAGAAAAATGCAATCGTCCGTGCCTTGCTTGGCATGGATTTTACAATAACTGACCGAAGATACATCGGTTATGAAACAGAAACAGGCTACTTCCATTACAACGTGGATGTGGCAAAACATTATGAAATGGAGGAATAATCAATGGCTACTATTGGTCTTGACAAACTGTATTATGCCAAAATCACCGAAGATGAAAACGGCAATGAAACCTACGCTTCTCCGGTGCAGATGGCAAAGGCGATGACCGCCGACCTCTCCGTGGAACTTGCAGAGGCAACCCTTTATGCCGATGACGGTGCATCTGAAATCGTCAAGGAATTCAAGTCCGGCACCCTTTCTTTGGGTGTGGATGATATCGGTGCCTCTGTCGCCTCTGACCTTACGGGTGCGACCATCGATGCCAACGGTGTAGTGGTGTCTACAAGTGAAGATGGCGGCGAGCCTGTGGCTGTGGGTTTCCGTGCGAAGAAATCCAACGGCAAGTACAAGTATTACTGGCTTTACCGTGTGAAGTTCGGCATCCCTGCTACGAACCTTGCTACCAAGGGTGACAGTATTACTTTCTCTACACCTACTATTGAGGGTACGATTCTTCGCCGCAACAAAGTGGACGGCAAGGGCAAGCATCCTTGGAAGGCAGAGGTCACGGAAGGTGATGCTGCCGTAACTTCGGAAATTATCAAAAACTGGTATCAGGAAGTATATGAACCTTCCTATGCTACGGAAACGGCTGAGTAAGGAGGATATATGACACATGGATAAAGAACGCTCTGCAATTATCAATATCGGCGGTGATGAGTATTTACTGCTTCTCACTACCAAAGCTACCAAGGAAATCGCAGGACGCTACGGCGGTTTGGAGAACCTTGGCGACAAGCTGATGAAATCCGAGAATTTCGAGATGGCTATTGGCGAAATCGTGTGGCTGATTACCCTTTTGGCTAACCAGTCCATCCTTGTTCACAATCTGAAAAATAAGGACAACAAGAAGGATATTCTCACAGAGGAAATGGTAGAACTTCTGACCACACCTTTGGATTTGGCAGATTACAAGGTTGCCATTACCGAGGCTCTGTATAAGGGCACCAAGCGAAACATTCAAAGTGAGGATAACTCAAAAAACGCAGCGGTCGAGTAAGTGACGAAGAGTTATTTACTCGACTTTTATATTACGGCATCAGTCAGCTTCATCTGTCAATGGATGAGGTATGGCTGATGCCGTTTGGCTTGCTGTTGGATTTGTGGGAATGCCACAAGCAGTACACGGGTGCAGCGAAACCGAAACGAGAGTATTTCATTGACGATATCATTCCGGACGGAATTTAAGGAGGTGGTTTGATGGCGGATGATTTTGGTCTGAAGATTGGCCTTGAAGGCGAAAAAGAATTTAAGAAAGCGTTGTCCGAAATCAACCAGTCCTTTAAGGTTCTGGGGTCGGAGATGAAGGTTGTCACTTCTCAGTTCGACAAAAACGATAATTCCGTGCAGGCACTGACTGCAAGAAACCAGGTGCTGAATAAGGAAATTGAAGCACAGAAACAGAAAATCGAAACCTTACGGCAGGCACTTGCCAATGCATCCGAGTCTTTTGGCGAAAATGACCGAAGAACACAGCAGTGGCAGATTCAGCTTAATAACGCTACGGCGGCGCTCAATGATATGGAGCGTGAACTTGACCGTAATAATACGGCTTTGGATGAAGCGGAGCGTGAGATGGATGATGCCGCCGACGCTGCGGATGATCTGGAAGAAGAAATCGAAGATGCCGGAGATGCTGCCGATGATTCCGAGGGCAAATTCTCAAAACTTGGCGGGACATTAAAAGCTGTTGGTGTGGCAATGGGTGCGGTGGTCACGGCTGCCGCTGCCGCCGCCGTTTCACTCGGAAAAGCAGTGGTAGAAGCCTATGGAGAGTATGAGCAGTTAGTCGGTGGTATCGATACGCTGTTTAAAGACTCATCTGCCTCTTTGCAGGAATACGCCAATAATGCCTACAAGACGGCGGGTATGTCGGCAAATGACTATATGTCCACGGTCACATCTTTTTCCGCCTCTCTGATTTCTTCCCTTGGGGGCGATACTGAGGCAGCAGTGAAGTATGCGGATATGGCCATTACTGATATGGCGGATAACGCCAATAAGATGGGTACAGACATATCCCTCATTCAGAATGCCTACCAGGGATTTGCCAAGCAAAACTATACGATGCTTGACAATCTGAAACTTGGTTACGGCGGTACCAAGACCGAAATGGAACGTTTGCTTGCTGATGCGCAGGCTATTTCCGGTATTGAATATGACATCAGTTCCTATGCGGATGTGGTGGAGGCTATCCACGTTATCCAGGAAAGTATGGGTGTGGCAGGTGCAACGGCAGCAGAAGCCGAGCATACCATCGAAGGTTCTATGAACGCCATGAAGGCGGCAATCGATAACCTTATCGTTGGCTTTGGTAATGCAGATGCCAACATTGAAATGCTCTGCAACAATGTGGTGGATGCGTTCCAGGATGTGCTGACCAATATTACTCCGGTCATTGAGAATATTATCTCGGCACTGCCAACGGCTCTGAACGCACTGCTCTCGACCGTAGGAGAATTACTGCCGACCTTATTGGATACGGTGGTTGACCTGTTCTCTCAAGTGTTGAATACCATACTGACTATGTTGCCGGAACTTATCCCTGTGGTCATTGATGCGTTAATGACTATTGTAAATACGCTGATAGAAAATCTGCCTCTGCTCATCGATGCCGCCATTCAGATAGTGATGTCTTTGGTACAGGGCATTGGAGAGGCTCTGCCTACATTGATTCCAACGGCAGTGCAGGCGGTTATTACCATTGTGCAGAGTCTGATTGACAGTCTGCCGATGATACTTGATGCGGCCTTGCAGCTTATCATGGGTCTTGCAGAAGGTCTGCTTACAGCCATTCCGGTGCTGATTGAGGCACTGCCGTCCATTATACTTGCCATTGTGGATTTTGTGATTGGAGCAATCCCTCAAATCATAGACGCAGGCGTTCAGCTTCTGACCTCATTGGTTTCTGCATTGCCGGAAATCATCGTGGCAATCGTGGAGGCTATCCCGCAGATTATTGAGGAAATTATCACAGCGGTGCTTGGTTCGATTCCGCAGATTATCCAGGCAGGCATAGACCTTTTAGTGGCACTTATCCAGGCACTGCCGGAAATCATCACAACCATTGTAGCTGCAATTCCTGAAATTATCGGTTCTGTAGTCAATGCACTCATTAACAGCATTCCGCAAATTGTACAGGCTGGTATTACTTTGCTGACTTCACTGATTAAGAACCTGCCAACTATTATCGTGACAATCGTGAAGGCTGTGCCTCAGATTATTTCCGGACTTGTGAATGCCTTAAGCAAAGGCGTATCCCAAATGGCGCAGGTCGGCGGTAACCTTGTCAAAGGTTTGTGGCAGGGCATCCAGTCCCTTGCATCCTGGCTTTGGAACAAGGTATCCGGTTGGATTTCTTCTATCTGGGACGGTATCTGTGATTTCTTCGGCATCCATTCGCCTTCGGATGAGATGGCATGGATTGGTGAGATGTTGGTGGAAGGCTTGGCAGGTGCTATCAATACCAGTGGTAAAGATGCCGTTGCAGCCGCTGAAGGCATGAGCCAGGACATCAATGATGTGATGCAGAGTCTTGCGGATGATATGACAACGGCACTGCCTACGGATTTCAATGTGAACGGTACGGTAAATCGAAATGACACCATTTCCGGTATGGGAACGGGTTATGGTGCGCTGATTACCATTCAGCAGATGATTGTAAGAAGCGAAGAGGATATCCGTAAGATTTCCCAGGAACTTTACAACTTGATTCAGAGTGGCTCCCGTGCACAGGGACATTTCACTACGGCATAAAGGAGGGTTTTGACCTATGGGTTTTATTTTTAATGATATTACATCGGCAAGCATGGGCATCAAAGCCCGTCTGACTTCCTGGCAGGTGTGTGGTAAACTTCGAAACTTTACCACCACCGTGCCTGGTAAATATGGTGTGGCAGATTTCGGAGCCGATTTTGATTACCGTGAAATCAAGATACAGTGCAATATCTATCCGAAACACAGCTTCACAACCTTGGTATCTGCCTTGGATGACATTGCTGCATGGCTTGACCCTGTGCAGGGACTTCGTCAACTTGTGCTTGATGATGTGCCGGACAGATATTTTATGGCAAGGCTTAATGATGCAGTGGATTGTGAAAGGCTTATCCGCTCAGCAGGCAGTTTTGAACTGAAGTTTTTCTGTCCTGACCCATTCGGATATGCTATCACGGATGAAACTTTCTCCATTGTGGAGGAAGGGGTTCACACCATTACAAGAACGATTGGCAACATTGAGTCACTGCCTGTGTATCGCATTAAGGGTGTGATAACCGCAGGTGCAAGCAATTATATCAGCATTACCACAAACGGCACGGAAATGAAAATCGTAAATGCCACGCTTTCCGAGGGAGAAACCCTCGTTGTGGATACCGATAAAATGACCGCTTATGTGGTGGATGAAAACGGCGAAACGCTCCGTAACGGTCTGCCGTATTTGCAGGAATTGAACTTTCCAACACTGGCTGTCGGAGATAACACGGTAACCGTGGAAGTAAGCAATGCCACGCTGAACGAATTACAGATTGGGGCCAAGAGCAGATGGAGGTGACGGTATGTCTTTGAAAACAATTCTGAATAAACAGACGGATTTTACGGGAGAGTTTCCTGCAGAATATGCTGCCTCCGGCTTATGGCGTTTCAATGAATCTGCACCGGATGATAATACGGCTCTTGCCGACTCTTCCGGTTGTGGACGCAATTTTACTATCGTGAACTGGTCGGGTACTACGGCAAATCTGTCGAAGAGTCCGAAAGGCAGACAGATTCGTTTTAATATCAATAATCCGACCTCTGAAAAGACTCATTTGCAGGTGACCAATGACGGCAGTATTTTTGCAAATCTCGGAGAGCGTATCATCGTGGGTGGTTGGATGTGTCCTACCACCTATTCCGTAGGTAATACATTCTGTCCGATTTTCAATACTCGTTACGGTCCGGGACAGCCTATTTTCTATCTGTCTTTGTATTCCGGCAAGCCGAGAATTATGCTTTATAACGCATCTGGCAGCCTTATCCTTGATAAGACCGTGACACCGACTTTTACATTAAAGAATGGTGTGTGGTATTTCATTGCCGGAGTTATTGAGCCTACAAGTAAGAAGTTCACCTATGTGGTGGGTGACCGCTCCACAGGAGAAGTTTGGAAATCTGAGGTTCTGACATTTACGGGAGAACTGAATCGCTCCTGTGTTGCAGATCTGGTTATTGGTATGCACGCCACTACTTATTATTACGCAGGAGGTTTTGATGAGTGGTTTTTAGACTGCAATTCAACGCTTACCGCAGATGATTTGGTGGATTTCTTTCATGCAACCATTCTCTGTAACGGTGCAGACAGTTCTTCGGATGTGGATGCCATTACCGATGCAAGCGGTGTTACTTTGAAAGCAACAAATGGTGTATATCCGGAAAGTGGTATCCTTTATACCAAGGCGGTAGAATGTAACCTTTCCGGTACAGGCAGAGTGTCTTATACCAGTGAGTATATCGCGGGAACAACGGCAGTGGCATCAGTGGAAACCTCCACCAGTGATGACCTCGTAGATTGGAGTGATTGGGTATCCGTCGGAGCAGACGGAAAACTGCAATCTCCGAACCGAAACTATATCCGTTTCAAAGTAACGCTGACAACTACGGATACTTCAAAAACACCGAAGTTAGTGGATATCCGCCTTTATGATATTCCGAAAGCACCGTATGAAAAAATCGGCTATGCCCGTCCTGTGGTTCTCGATGATAACGGAGCATGGGAGGCCATTTTGGAAAACGCCTATAACATCATTGTTACAGGCGAAATCAATGGCGAGGATACGCTGTCCTTTTCTATTCCGTTCCGTGACGGTAAGCGTAAATACTTGGAAAATGAAAAGAAAATCCAGATTGTTGATGATGTTTATAAGGTGCGAACTATCACTGATGTGAAGGACACTGCGGGAAATACAGTGACACAAGTGTATGCCGAAGCGGAATTTTACGATTTGACCTTTTCTGTCCGTAAGGAAGAAAAGAAGTTTGATGCAGAAACGGCGGATGTGGCTATGGCGTATGCTTTGGCTGATACGGAGTGGAGTGTGGGAACGGTTAATGTTACATCAAAGCGTACCTGGACTTCTACGGAGAAAAATGCTCTTTCCATTCTTCGCAGCATTGCCAATCTCCACGGTGGTGACCTTGTATTTGACTGTCCGAACCGATTGGTGCATCTGCTTACGGTCAACGGCAAAGACAGTGGTGCCCTGTTTGCATACAAGAAGAATATGAAAAGCATTGAACGAGTGGTGGATACCCGTTCCCTTGTAACAAGGCTTTATGCGGTCGGCGCTAACGGCATGACCTTTGCTGATATCAATAATGGAAAAGCGTATCTTGAGGATTTCACTTATTCCAAAGATATCCGCATCACTACACTGGATTGTTCTTCTTTTACCAATCCGTATCAGATGAAAGAATACACTGCCATGCGTCTTGCAGAATATTGTAAGCCTTCCGTATCTTATGTGCTGAATGCGATGGACTTATCTGTTCTGACGGGATACGAACATGAGGCGTGGAACTTAGGTGATTATGTCCGTGTGGAAGATAAGGATTTGGGGCTTTCGGTCACTACCCGTATCGTGCGTCGTGAGTATAACCTGCAGGAGCCTTGGAATACGGTATTGGAACTTTCCACTACGCTAAAGAACCTGGGCAGTTCGGTGAGTTCCATTGATACCATTGCCGATGCACTGGAAGGTACAGGAATGGTATCTAATAACGATATCCGAGAACTTGTGCCGTTCAACCATCTGCGAAATTCCCGTGCTGATGATGGCTTGGCATATTGGGTCAGTTCCGGTTTTGAGGCAGACGGAGAAAACGGTGCATCCGGTACGGCATCTTTCAAGGCAGAGGGTGTTGCCGGAATGACAAAAAGTCTGTATCAGACTGTGTATCCTTCCAACCGCAGCAGTTATACGCTGTCGGCGCAGATTGCATCGGAAAATCTGGAAAAACTGTCCGATGATGCACAGGTCGGCATTGAAGTGGTCATCGAATACGAGGACGGCAGCGCCGAAACCCGATTCATTGACCTTTACTGATGGAGGTGCCTATGGCTTATTTTTCTAAAACATCGGAGAAGATAACGCCGGAAAGTTACTTCTCTAAAGTGAAATCTATTACCGTGCGTGTGTGCGTGACCAACTGCACAGGCACTTTTTATATTACAGACCTTTTGCTGCAGCCTGGTTCTGTAGCCACGGGATGGGTAGGTCATCCCTGTGAAATCAAGTGGGTGCTTGATGGCTAATCCGGTATTCATCCGTTTGGCAGAGGTCATCAACAAAAAGCAGGATATGCGTGTTGTGAGCGTTACCGTGAAGCCTACCATCACGGACTGCTCCGGCACCATTTGGTTTACTGACCTGCAATTACAGGAAGGACCTGCACTGACAGGCTATGTGCCACATACGGAGAGTCGGCTTAAGGAAGGCTCAAAAGTATGGTTTAACGGCGTGGTTCGTTCTGCGGAAACAGTGATTGTCTGTAACCTTGGAGAAACCTCCGGCGGGTTGGATATTCATATTTATCCGAAATCTGATATGGCGGCAGGCTCGGTGCAGCTTTCCCAAGGTGTGGGTGGTCAGAAGGTTAGATTCCCAAATGCACTGGTAGCAGAAGATGATCTGGCGCTCCTTGCTTCGGTGCGAGAATGCACAAAGAACGGTGTGATAGAGCTGAAAGAAGGATTTTATCAATACAGTGCTGCTTGGGATTCCAAGCATAAGGTTACCTTGGAAGACGGTAAGTCTGCCAGGGTACTTTTTGAGTTACAGGAAATGACGGACGGAGGTGTATCGATTTGAGGGATAAACTGAAAGGCAAACGTATTATGGTGTGGACATTTATGGGTAATTCCAGAATGTATGAAGCCTTGCGTGATTACGGTGACCGAATTGATACTATCGGTCTGTTTTCTTTTAAGGTAGATAAGACAGGAACGATTACCGAAAGCGGCGTTCCCATCAGCAATATGCTGACCTACATCAACAAATGGCCACATATCCGATGGTTGCTTACTGTTGCTAACGATGGTGCAAATTCCATCTTTAAGGCTTTGCGTGATAACACGGACGGTGCACAGGATAAGTTCTGCTCTGAACTTGTGCGTATCATGGAAAAGTATCCGTGGTGCAATGGTGTGGATATCGACCTGGAAAAAGGAGATGATTATTCCACCCACGCAGTATCCACGGCTATGTTCAAGCATATCTATGAAACGGTCAAAGCCTACGACTCCACCAAGGAGATGAACATCTGCCTTCCCGGTATGACTTCCGTCAACGGCTCGGTGGGTGGAGAGAATTGGTGCGTGTATGGTGACCTTGATAAATACTGCGATACAGCATCTATTATGAGTTACGGTATGGCTTGGGCGGGTTCTGCTCCCGGTCCTGTTTCTCCGAGGAGCTGGCTTGAGGGTATTTATGATTATGCTACGCAGGTGATGAACCCCGACAAGGTATTCCTCGGTATGCCCGCTTACGGTTGGAACTGGCAGATTTACGATACGCCGGAGAACCTTGGGAAATATTATCGTGGTACATCTAACACTTATTACGCCGCAAAATACTGGATGCAGGGTGTCTATAATTTTACCGATGATGCACCTCCACAGCCATTTATTCCTATCGTTTCCTATTGGGATGACTACGATATGGGACCATGGGCATTGCCTCATGTGTACGATTATATGGAAGGCAGGGATGCCGTTTATAAGGAATACCCACAGATGTCAGAAACCTATAACCGCAGACGATATCTGACTGCCTATGCCAAGCAACAAAAAGCGGAGTTTGGAGAAATCATCATTGACCACGATGCCGAGCCGGACAGCTATGAAGGAGTGGTTTCGGTATCGAAAACACTGGTCACTTTAGGTGATGAGGGTTCTGCTACCTACAATTTTACGATTGATGAGGCAGGAACTTATGATGTGGCGGTTCGTCTGTGTTACCCATTCTGGGATAAAAACAGCATATATGCATCTCTTGACGGCAGTACAGTTCATTTCTCTGAAAACAGGCTGTGGTGGCCATATTGGAGGACTACCTTCTGGACGACACTTGCCAAGGGAGTAAAACTTTCTGCAGGAGAGCATACGCTGACCATTTCCGTTGGTGTAAACGGCGTGCAGTTTTATGGTTTCCGCATCTGTTCTGATTTTTCTGAAGAACCTACAGCGGGAGAAGCGGAATATACCCTTGCTCCACGAAAGTTCAAGGATGTAAACGGAGATATGGTGGGGCCGGCGACAGGCTTCAAGCTGACATTGGAAATGCTCCGCAGAAAACCTGACTCGGCTCTCGTTTGGTACGAGGACTTCCGTGATGAAGAAAAAATACCGGAAAGCTACTGGACAGTTCTCTCTGGTGAGTGGGATGTGTGGCAAGACCCGGAAAGCACGGCAAACCGACCGTATTCACAGCTTGAGGGTTACGGTCAGCTTGCATGGAACTATAGTAGTTTTTCTGATATTCACCTTCGTGCGCAGATTATCTTTCCAGTGAATGGTGGCGGTAAAGCGGGCATCTTCCTTGGTTCATTGTTTTGCTGCCTTAACTATGATACACAGCGTTTGGAGTTGTATGATGGCTCTACGCTGAAAGGCAGTTACTCCATGACAATTTCAAAAACTTCCAAGGCTGACCTTCGCAGCAATCCAAATGTTTACACCATTGAATTGCGTAAGCGTGGAAACAAGGTAAGAGTGTATTCCTCTACATCCAATACGCTGCGATTTACTGCGACGGTAAGTGGTGGCGGTGGGTATGCGGGGATTCGTTCTGAAAATCAAATCAACTGTCAATTGCTCCGTTTAGGAGATGCCTGGACGTATGAGCCATATGAGAGATTTGATGTTGTAATGCCGGATGGAACGGAAACTTCCTACGGCAGAATTGAGAGAAGTAACTGCACATGGGATGATGAGTTCCAGGTCTTTACGCTGACTTCCGATGTGGAGGAATACTCCACACGCAGCGAAGATATTTCACTGGACTACGAATTTTATCATTCCCACATCATGCCGTTGGAGTGTGGCTATGATTACAGAACAAAAATCATCCCAAGGGATATCAATATCTGGATTTCCAGACTGTTCCTTGGGGATTCGGACGGCTTTTCCATTCTGTACTATCAGGATGTGGACAGCCTGATCTATTGGGCGAACCAGGCGGCGTATCGTTGGAAACTGCGAGGGATGTGTATGTGGTCCCTTGGGCAGGAAGATATGCGAGTGTGGGAATGGCTGCCCAAACAAACTGAATAACGGCTTGAAGGGTATCTGCCAATGTGGTGGGTGCCCTTTTTGCATACAAAAATTAATGAAAGCGAGGATTTTACTATGAAGGATTTATGGAACACCATTCAAATCATCTTTACTGCCCTTGGCGGCTGGCTCGGTTGGTTCTTGGGAGGCTTTGACGGTCTTCTCTATGCATTGGTGGCGTTCGTGGTTGTGGACTACATCACGGGAGTCATGTGTGCCATTGCAGATAAGAACCTTTCCAGTTCCGTTGGTTTCAAGGGTATCTGCCGTAAGGTGTTGATTTTCACTTTGGTAGGCATTGCACATATCATCGACGCCAATGTCATCGGTGACGGCAGTGTACTCAGAACGGCGGTTATTTTCTTCTACCTCTCCAATGAGGGCGTAAGCCTTTTGGAAAATGCATCCCATCTTGGTTTGCCGATTCCGGAGAAGATGAAGGATATCCTGGAGCAACTCCATAACCGTGCAGAAAATACGGAAAGTGAGGACAAGTAATATGAACTTACACAAACTTATTTTAACGGAAAATGCCTGCTACAAGGCAGGCAAGAAAATCACGGTCAAAGGCATCATGGTTCATTCCACTGGTGCTAATAACCCGAACCTGAAACGCTATGTGGGTCCCGATGATGGTCTGCTTGGTAAAAATCAGTACGGCAATCACTGGAATACTTATCATCCCGGTGGCAGAGAGGTTTGCGTTCATGCCTTTATCGGCAAGTTGGCTGACGGCACTATCGCAACCTATCAGACACTCCCTTGGAATCATCGTGGATGGCACGCCGGAGGCAGTGCAAACAACACTCATATCGGTTTTGAAATCTGTGAGGACGGTCTTACGGATTACGCCTACTTTAAGAAGGTGTACCGTGAGGCCGTTGAACTTTGCGCCTACCTCTGTAAGGAGTACGGTTTGACCGAACAGAACATCATCTGCCACTCCGAAGGTTACAAGCAGGGCGTGGCATCCAACCACGGCGATGTGATGCACTGGTTTCCAAAGCACGGCAAGAGCATGGATACCTTCCGTGCCGAGGTCAAGGCACTCCTGGCGACTACCGATGAGGAGGAAACCGAAACTCCTGCAGAGCCTACGGTGACATATCCCGAAAAGCTGACTACTGGTTATTACCGTGTGCGTAAGGATTGGAAGGACAGCAAGTCCCAGGTGGGTGCTTACCGTATTCTCTCCAATGCAAAGGCGGCGGCAGATAAGAACCCAGGAACTTTTGTTTTTGCAAATGACGGCACTGCCATTTATCCTGCCGACAGCACAGCCGAGCCGGATTACCGTGTCCATACGGTTGTGAAGGGCGATACCCTTTGGGATATTGCCGTGAAATATCTCGGCAAAGGCAGCAGATACACCGAAATTAAGAAACTGAATGGACTTTCTTCCAATGTGATTTATAGCGGTTGGAAACTCAAAATTCCGAACTAACACGATGCCCTTTGAGGATTTTTCCTTGAAGGGCATTATTTTTTTGCCTTGAGGGGGTTCGATTCAGCCTGTCTTTTCGCATATAGGCAGAGGGAACATTTCCACCGTTCCCCGGACTGGAGGAATCACAATGGAAGTAAAACAGATTGAGAATTTTAAGATACCTAACGCCGTTGCACACGAAATCACACAGGAAGAGCTTCAGCGAGAATTTGACTATTACAGGGCACAGCAGGTGCTTGAAACCATGTTCCTGTTCGGCATGATTTCTGTGGATGAATTCCACAAAATATCGGCTTATAATCGCAAAACTTTCTCCCCATTTCTGGCGGAGATTATGGGCTAAATGACTTGATAGTTCCGCAATAGTACGGGAATATATCACTACCCAAAAAGCGAGGTGAGTTGATGAAAAGGATAACAAAAATCGGAGTAAATGAAACCCTGATTCAAAAGAAAAAGCTGAAGGTTGCAGCCTACTGCCGTGTATCCACAGCCAGTGATGAGCAGCTTATCAGCCTTGAGGCACAGAAGGCCCACTATGAAAACTACATCCGTTCCAATGACGAATGGGAGTATGTGGGTCTTTACTATGACGAAGGAATCACGGGTACAAAAAAGGATGTCCGTGCCGGACTTCTTTCTATGATTGCTGATTGTGAGGACGGCAAGATAGAGTTCATCATTACCAAGTCTATCAGCCGATTTGCGAGAAATACTACAGACTGCTTGGAGATGGTGCGAAAACTGACAGATCTGGGCATTTCCATTTTCTTTGAAAAAGAGAATATCAATACAGGTTCGATGGAAAGTGAATTGATGCTCTCCATTTTAAGTGGGCTTGCAGAAAGTGAGTCAATTTCCATTTCAGAGAATACGAAGTGGGCCATTCAAAGACGATTTCAAAACGGAACCTTTATAATTTCCTACC
>Ga0228536_1000212_pt1 | contig 141966 bp, 111 predicted proteins | sample SJ1Smetagenome_FD_168611 | JGI IMG/M metagenome (GOLD analysis project Ga0228536, IMG submission 168611) | Enriched culture of PCE-dechlorinating microbial communities from Ithaca, New York, USA - SJ1.S | ecosystem: Engineered > Modeled > Simulated communities (microbial... > Unclassified...
GATTTTCCAGGAAGAGCGTCTTTTATCTTGGCCCATTGCTCATCATTAATAGAATGTCGAGTCTCCATTGCGTCCCTCCTGCAAGGAGGGATAGCACAAAGCCAAACTAATGTCGACACGGCCTAGAAATGGGCCATGATCTTGGTGAGCATCTGCGGAAAGCGTTCGGCCTCTTCCGGGGTGAGGGCCCCGGCGATGTCCTGGGACAGTTGCAGATGCAGCAGGTGGTGGCCCTCGAAGTGCTTCTGCCCCTCGGGGGTCAGGCCCACCCGGATGGAGCGGCGGTCCTTTTCGTCGGGCTTGCGCTCCACCAGCCCGGCCCGCACCAGCCGGTCCACCAGGACCGTGAGCGAGCCCGTGGTCACACCCATCTTCTCGGCCAGCTCCTTCATGCGCAAATCCCCCGTGGCCCCGATGATCTCCAGGGTGTGCATCTGGGGCAGGGTCAGGCCTGTCTCGCGCACCACGCCCTGCTCCCAGGAGGAGAAGCGCTCGTAGAATTCGATGAGAAGCCGGGTCAGTTCCTCGATGTTGTCCATGCTCGTTCCCCCGGGCTGCCGTTTTTCCAACCGTACAAAATCGACAAAGTTTTTGAAGGAGGGTCCAGGGAGGAAACTTTTTTTAAAAAGTTTCCTCCCTGGGAATGTCTTATCGCACCCCGGCCCGGGCCGGGGCAAGCCCGGGCTCGCCGCGTCCGGAGGCGAAAAACAGCGCCGCCGAGGACATGACCACCAGGATGGACCCGGCGTTGTGGAACACCGAGGCCGCGATGGGGCTCAAAAGGCCGTAGGAGCTGCCGAACACGGCCAGGCCGTTGGACAGCACGCCCAGGGCGATGTTGACCTTGATCACCAGCCGCATGCGCCGCGACAGGCCGATGAGCAGGGGCAGGCGGCCGATGTCGTCGCGGGTCAGGGCCACCTGGGCCGTTTCCAGGGCCACGTCGGTGCCGGCCGCGCCCATGGCCACCCCCACGTCGGCCTTGGCCAGGGCCGGGGCGTCGTTGATGCCGTCGCCGACGAACATCACCCGGCGTCCGCCATTCTGGAAATCCGACACGATGCGCGGCTTGTCGGCAGGCTTGAGTCCCGGCCAGGATTCGCTGATACCCAGTGCCGCCGCCACGCCGGCCACGGAGCGGTCGTGGTCGCCGGAGAGGATGCCCACCCGGGACACGCCCAGGGCGCGCAGGGCGGCCACGGAGTCCCTGGCCGCAGGCCGGATGGTGTCGGTGACGGCCAGGATGCCGAGGGGCTTGCCGTCGCGCAGGACCACCAGGGGCGTGGCCCCGCGAGCCGCCGCCGTCTCCAATGCCTGGCTAAGGACCGGCGGCAGATGCGCATTCCTGACCAGGGCCGCGCCGCCGACCTCGATCTCGCACCCGCCGAGGCGGGCCTTCACCCCGATCCCGGCCTCGCTCAGAAAGGCCTCGGCCCGGGGCGCGGCCACCCCTTCCCGGGCGGCGGCTCGCAGCACGGCCCGGGCCAGGGGATGGGTGGAGTGTTCCTCGGCGCAGGCCGCGGCGGCCAGAAGTTCGGCAGCGGTCACCCCCGGGGCGGCCACGGTCTCGTCCACCATGGGGTCGCCCAGGGTCAGGGTGCCGGTCTTGTCGAAGAGCACGGCGTCCACCCGGCCGACCTCCTCCAGGGGACGGCCGCCCTTGACCAGGATGCCCCAGCGGGCGGCCCGGGCCACGGCGGCCACGGCGGCCGTGGGCGCGGCCATGAGCAGGGCGCAGGGACACCCGGCCACCAGCACGGCCACGGCCCGGTCCATGTCGCCGGAGGCCCACCAGGCCAGCCCGGCCAGGCTCATGACCACCGGGGTGAACCATTTGGCGTAGGCGTCCACCACCCGGGCGGCCCGGGGGCGATGGGCCTCGGCCTCGGTCACCAGGCGGATCACCGTGCCGAGCGTGGTGTCCTGGCCCACCCGGGTGGCTTCGATCTCGATCACCCCGTTGTAGCTCAAGGTTCCGGCCAGCACCTCGTCGCCGACGCCCCGGTTCACGGGCATGGCCTCGCCGGTCACGGAGGATTCGTCCACGGCCGTGATCCCGGCCACCACCCGGCCGTCCACGGGCACCCGCTCCCCGGGCCGGATCTCCAGCCGGTCTCCCACCGCAAGCTCGCTGACCCGCGCCTGCCGCCGCTGCCCGTCGGCCTCGATCAGGGTGGCCGTGTCCGGGGTCATGCGGGCCAGGGCCTGGATGGATTTGCGGGCCGAATCGCTGACGATCTCCTCCACCAGCGATCCCAGGGTCATGATGAAGGCCACCACGGCGGCGGTGAGGTATTCGCCCTGGATCATCGAGGCCACGATGGCCAGGCTGACCAGTTCGTCCACGTTGAGCCGTTTTTCGAAAAGGCCCCGTAGCGCGCCCCAGACGATGGGCAATCCGTTGACGAGCACCGAGGCTACGGCCAGGGCCATGGCCATGCCGGCCGGTTGCCATCCGAAATGGCCCCACATCCAGGAGCCAAGGGCCAAGACCCCGCCCAGGGCGCAGGAAGTGAATTCCTTGAGGTCGACGAGGTCTTTGTAGGCCCCGGGGCTGGCGAAGCGTCCGATCATGAGATACTCCTTTGGACACGAATAGTTTGATGTCAAGAAATCTTTATGACATAAAATTTTGATAGTCAAACAAATTGTTGTGGCTTCGCCCGGGCAGGCATTCCGGATGGTGTCCGTGATGCCAGGCTCCAGGGTGGGAAAAAACGGGGGATTCGGCCCTAGGGAGTGTCCGATTCGGACATGCCCGCCCCCCGGCCCAACTCCCGCAATATGCGGGCGGTGGCGGCCGCACCGTCCAGGCGCACGGAGGTTTTCGGCGGCGGCGGGGCGGCAAGGAGGCTTTCCAGGCGGCAGAGGAGCCGGGCGGGCTCGAGGTCGGCGGCCTCGAGCATCCCCAAATGCCCCTGTTCGGCCAGCCGGGCGGCGCGCAGGCGTTGTTCCCGGTTCTGGTCGAAGGGTCTCACCAGGGCCCGGACCCCGGCCCGCAGCACGGCCATGACCGTGTTGTAACCGGCCAGGCTCACGGACAGGTCGGCGGCGCGCAGGATGGCCGGAAAATCGGCGGCGAAGCGTTCCACCCTGACGTCGGGAAGGGATGCGGCGGCGGCGCTCAGGGCGGCGTATTCCGTCTCCGGGGCATAGGGGCCGGAGAAGACGCGCAGGCTTGTGGGGCCAAGCCCGGCCGCCCGGGGCAGGGCCAGGGCCGAGACGACCGCCGCCGGCACCTCGCCGCCCACGCGGCCGCCCCCGGCGCTGGCCACCAGGAGCCGGTTGCCCGGCGGCACGCCGAGCCGGGCCCTGACCGCCGCCCCATCCATGTCGTCCGCCGCATCCGGCGGGGCCACATATCCGGAATAGCGCACCGGAGCATCGATGTCCGCCGTGCGGGAAAAGGTGGCCGACAAGGGGAAAAGGGCCGGGTCGGCATGGACCGCCACCAGGTCGAAGAAGGCGTTGAGCCGGGCGATGACCCGGGCCTCGTAGGCCGCCTGGTCCTTTTTTTCCACCAGGATGTCGCGCAGGCCGCAGGCCGTGCGCACGGGGCCGAAACGGCCCTCGCGGACGGCCGTCAGGGCCGGGATCAGCTCGAATTCGAAGGCCTTGCGGCCGAAGGGATAGAGCTCCACGAAAAAGACGTCCGGCCGTTCGGCGTCAAGAAGAGACAACAGGATCTCGCGCCGTTTCGCCTTGACGGCTGCGAGTCCTTCGCCATCCGTGGTCGACAGGGCGGTAAAATCCGCATCCATCTCCAGGGCGGGCAGCCGGGCCTCGCGGGCGTGGGCCGGCAGGGGCACGGGCACGGGAGGGCCGCCCGAGACCAGGACCACCCGATCCGGGGCCAGGGCGGTGACGATCTCCAGGCTGCGCATGAAGTGCCCGAGCCCGAGCACGTGCTGGCAATAAAAAAGGATCTTCATGCCGTGACGGGGCGGGCTCACAGGGCCACGTTGATGTCCCCGAGGGTCATGGCGCCCTCCCGCACCTGGACCCAGTGGGCGCATCCGGGCTTGAGGATCTTGGGTTCGTGGGGCAGGTAGCTGCGGCCAAGCAGCCTGTAGACCAGGGCCTTGATGACCCCCTCGTGGGTCACGGCCAGGATGTTTTTCCCGGGCCAGTGCCGGGCGGCCTCGATCAGGGTGCGTTCGGCCCGGCCGAAGACCTCGTCCCGGCTTTCCCCGTTGGGCGGCCGGAAATCCCAGCCCAGGGCCACCTGTTCCTCCAGGCCGTGCCCGCGCAGGTCGGCCACGAGCTTTCCGGTCCAGTCACCGAATTTTTGCTCGCGCAGCCCCCGCTCCAGGGTCATGGGCAGCTTCAGGCGCACGTTCATGATGCCTGCGGTGGTCTTGGCCCGGGTCAGGTCGCTGGACAGTATCCTGCCAAATCCCATGCCCGCCAGGGTTTCGGCGTAGCGCGAGGCCTCGGCGATGCCTTCCGGGCTCAGTTCCGAATCCCAGTGGCCCTGGATGCGTTTTTCCTGATTCCAATAGGTGGTGGCGTGGCGTACGAGGGCAAAGGCGGCGGTGCTCATCCCTGGTCGATCCTTGTCGTGACGGATGCGGTTTGGCTGGTTTTTTCCTTGAGAAAGGCCTCGATGGCGGCCACGGTCCGCCAGACACCCGCAGTCAGGCGGGGCATGAGCAGGGCGGCCTGGACGGCGTCGCCACGGGCGGCGGCCTCTTCGGCCCGGGCGGCGTCGCGGCGCAGGGGGCCGGCCCCGAACATGGCCGCGTTGCCGCGCAGGGTGTGGGCCAGGCGGCCGAAGGTGCCCAGGTCGTTGCCTCGCAGGGCCGCCTCCATGTCCGACAGGCAGCCCGGCACGGTCTTTTCGAATTCCCCGGCCAAAAGCCGCAACAGGTCGATTTTCTTCCCATACTGGGCGACGAGCCCTTGCCGGTCGACCGTGTCTTGAGCCTGCTGCGGATCGTCCAGGACGGCGGGGGCGGCCGTTGCCCGGGCCGGTGGGTCCGCCGGGCGCGTCCGGCCCTGGATGGCCCGGGAGACGGCCTCGAAGAAGGATTCGATATTCACGGGTTTGGTGATGTACCCATCCAGCCCGGCATCGAGGAAGCGCTCCCGTTCCCGGTCCAGGGCATAGGCCGAAAGTCCGATGATCGGCACCGAGGGGTCGATGCCGTCGTGGCCGCCCCGTATGGCCCGGGTGGCGGCCAAGCCGTCCATGACCGGCATCTGGATGTCCATGAGCACCACGTCGAAGGCCTCCCGGGCGAGCCGGGCCAGGGCCTCGGCCCCGTTCTCCGCCGTGGCCACGGCATGGCCGTTGCTGGACAGGAGATCCTCGGCGAACATGCGGTTGATGCGGTTGTCTTCCACCACAAGCACCCGCAAGGGCTGGCCGCCGCCGGGCATGGCCGGGAACCGGCGGTGTTCCCTTCGACATTCGGCAGCCTGGGCGGTCTGGTCATCCACCCGCAGGGGCACCTGGAAACGGAAGGTGCTGCCCTGGCCCTCCCGGCTCTCGAAGGAGATGTCGCCGCCCAAAAGTCCGGCGATTTTCTTGCAAATGGCCAGGCCAAGTCCGGTCCCGGCGTACTTTTTGGTCAGGCCGCACTCGACCTGGGTGAAGCTGTCGAACACGGCCTCCCGGCTTTCCTCGGGAATGCCGATGCCCGTGTCGGACACGGAAAAAACCAGGGTCGCCGTCCCGCCGTCCCGCACAGAGGACTCCTGTCCCCCGGCCCCGGCGGACCCGATCCGGGACACCTCCACCTCCACGCCGCCGTGCTCGGTATATTTGATGGCGTTGCCCACCAGGTTGAGCAAAATCTGCTTGAGCCGCATGGGGTCGGCAAAAACCCGGCGCGGCACGTCCGGGGCCACCCGGCAGGCCAGGGTCAGGCCCTTGATCCTGGCCAGAACCTCCTGCTGCCGGGCCAGGGAGGCGGAGAGCTCCCGCAGGTCCACGCTCGTCTCGCGGACGTCGAGCTTTCCGGCCTCGATTTTCGAATAATCCAGGATGTCGTTTATGACCGACAGCAGGTTCTGGGCCGACTCCTCGGCCACGCTCAGGCGCTGCCTGGCCTTGGGGGACAGTTCCTCGTGCAGCACGAGCTGGATGTAGCCCAAAACGGCGTTGAGCGGGGTTCTGATCTCGTGGCTCATGTTGGCCAGAAAGCGGCTCTTGGCCTGATTGGCGGCGTCGCTCTGGTGCATGGCCCGCATGAGTTCGCGCTCCAGGCGCTTGCGCTCGGTGATGTCGCGCACGAATTCGACCACGCCCTTGACCCGGCCCAGGGCGTCGCGAAAGGGATAGGCGAAAAGCTCGATGAAGCCGGGCGATCCCTCCTCGTCCTCGGCCCGGGACACGGCCTCGGTATGCATGCGGCCGTCGGTCATGGCCCGCATGCTGGGGCAACTCGGACAGGGGGTGGCCCTGCCCCGGAAGGCCTCATGGCAGGGACGGCCCACAAGCGGCGCTTCGGCTTCGTACATGGCCCGCATGGTCGCGTTGACCTTAAGGACGGTCAAGTCCGCGTCCAGGACGCTGATGCCGTCCTGGATGGCGTCCAGGATGGTTTCCAGGAAGATGGCGTTTTCCTTGAGTTTTTCCTGAGTTTTAGCCCGGGCTTCGATCTCCTGACGCAACGAGGCGTTGGCCGAGGCCAGTTCCGCCGTGCGCGCCGCCACCCGTATTTCGAGCTCGGTCCTGGACCGCTCCAGGGCCTCCTCGGTCTGCTTGCGCTCGGTGACGTCGTTGCCCACGGCCTGATATTCCACCACGCCGCCCGCGTCGTCGAAGATGCCCCGATGGGTCCAGTGATGCCAGCGGATGTCGCCTCCGGGCATGACCACGCGGTGCTCGAACTCGGCCACGGGGTTGGCCATGGAGATGGAACCGATACCCCGGTGGATGGAGGCCATGTCGGCGTCGGGAATGTGAGGGATGAAATTGGCGCCGACAAGCTCGTCGCGTGTTTTGCCGAAGTAGCGCACGTAGGCCTCGTTGACGAAGGTCAGGCGGCCGTCGGGGCGGTAGCGGCAGATAAGCTCGGTCTGGTCCTCGACGATGGACCGGTAGCGGGCCTCGCTACGGGCCAGGGCCAACTCGGCGTTCTTGCGGCCGGTGATGTCCAGGCAGATGCCCTCCACCCTGACCGGCACCCCCTGGGGATCCCGGAAAAGCCTGGCCGTGCAGGACACCCACACCAGACCGCCGTCGCGGCGCCGGAACTGGGCTTCGAAGGTCTGCGGTCCCTCGCTCTGGGCCAGGATGGCAAGAATCTCGGCCCGCCTGCCGGGCTGGACGTAGAGCTGGGTGCCGATGTCGCGCACCGCGTCCATCAGTTCCTCGGGGCTGTCGTAACCGAAGATTCTGGCCAGGGCCGGATTGGCCTCCAATATGCGCCCGTCCAGCGCCGTACAGAAGATGCCCTCCATGGCGCTGACGAAGATGTTGCGGTAGCTTTCCTCCTTTTCCCGGATGATCTCCTTGAGCACGCCGATGTATTCCCACTCCATGGCGTTGACCACGTCGGACTGGGTGACCAGCCCGGCCAGCCGGCCCTGGCCGTCCACCATGACCAGGCGGCGGATGCCGCTTCGGCGCATGAGCGTCAGCCCCTCGTGCACCGGAAGGTCGGCGGCGACCGTGAGTACCGGGGAACGCATGACCTGGCCGAGGCAGAGCGTGCCGGCCGCCTCGCCGGCCAGAATCACCGAGGCGGCGTCGCGTTCGGTCAAAATGCCCACGGGGCGGCCGTCCTCAACGGCCAACAGGCAGCTGATGTGCTTTTCGGCCATAAGCCGTAAGGCCTCGGGCAGCGGGGTGGCGGGCGGGGCGGACACCACCTCGCGGACCATGATCCGGGACAGGCGGCGCAGTTCCACGAAATATTCGTAGCCCAGATGTTCCACGAGGTCGGATTGGGAGATCACGCCGCAGGCCGCGCCGTCGGCGCAAACGACCACCAGATGGCGCACCCGGTGTTTTTGCAGGAGGGTGTAGGCCTCGTGGGCGGACATGTCCGGGGTTGCCGTCAAGACCGGCGAGGACATGATCGCGGACACGTTCGTCCGGCCCACGCCGGGATCGGCGGCCACGGCCCACAACAGCCGCCGCTCGGTGACGATGCCCACGGGGCGGCCGTCGTCGAGCACCGGCAGGCAGGACAGGGCGCGTTGGCGCAACAGCGCGGCGACCTCGGCCACCGTGGTCCGGGGATGGACGGCCACCAGGTCTTGGGAATGGATCTCGTCAAGTCGTTTTCGGAACATGGAGCCCCGTGCCGTTTGACGTTCCCGGGCGACGCCGGCCTCGGCCACCGTGGGGCGGGCTTCGCCCCGGCCCCGGATCGGCAGTGTCCGGACGTCCTGGCCGGTCCCAGGCGTCGCTCGCTTGCGCGGCATTCGAAACGGATGAAGACTAGCACGACGGCCGCCGCACCCGCCAGCACATTTTCCCGGGCCGTCCCCGGCCCCTTGCCTGGAGCGGCTTAAAACGGCTACCATGGACGGCCATGAAGCGCCTGTGCCTGATCCATGCCAACTGCCAGGGCGAGCCCCTGGCGGACCTGCTGGCCGGACACGGGGCGTTCGGGGGGGACTTCGAGATACGGCTGGTGGTCAATTATGCCAGGCAGCCCATCCTTCCGGACGATCTCGCCCGGTGCGGGCTTTTTTTGTACCAGCGCCTGGAGGCCGAATGGGGGGAACTGGCCAGCGACGCGATTTTGTCCCGGCTGCCCGCCGGATGTCCGTCCCTGTGCCTGCCCAACCTCTTTTTTCTGGACTATTGGCCGTTTTGGTCCTCCAACGCGGCCTTCGCCTATTCCGATTTCTTCCTGGACGCGCTGCTTTCCCGGGGGCTGTCGGATCGCGAGATCATGCACCTCTATCTGCACACCGATCCCGCCCGCTATTACGATCTGGACGCCATCATGGAGAAATCCAGGCTCCGGGAGGAGGACAAGGCGCGGCACTGGGACATCAGGCTGTCCCCTGTGGTGCGCCGCCGGTTCCGGGACAGGCTGCTGTTTCACACCATCAATCATCCGGGGAAGGAACTGTGCCTGGCCGTGGCCGACGGGGTCTTGGACCAGCTCGGCTACGCCCCCCTGCCGCCAGCGGCGCGCGACGCCTTTCCCGATCCCTTCGGGGAATTCACCCTGCCCATCCACCCGGGGATCGCGGCCCGGCTCGGGCTGACCTTCCTGCCGGACAGGCCGCTTTTTCCGGTCTACGGCCGGGACATGGCCATGGAGGAATACGTGGGCTGCTACCTCGCCTGCAAGCGGCTTGGGGAATCCGACTTCATCGGTTTTTTGCGCCTTCGGGCGGCCCTGGGCGGGGAAAAAGCTCCCGCAGGGGACGGTCGGCCAGACCCGTGAGTACGGCCTCGGCCGCGGCGTAGTTGACGGCTAGGTCGTGGCGCGCGCGCACCCTGGCCTCGGCCCGTTCGCCCATGCTCCGGCGCAGGTCCGCATCGTCCAGAAGGCGGCCGATGGCGGCCCGGAAGGCCGCGTCGTCGAAGGGCGGCACAAGGAATCCCGTCTCGTCCCGGCCCACCACCTCGGGCACCCCGCCGTTGTCGAAGGCCACCACCGGCAGCCCCACGGACTGGGCCTCCAGGTAGACCATGCCCAGGGACTCCCGGATGCCCGGGAAGACGAAGAGATCGGCGGCGCTGAAGGCCCCGGCCAGATCCTCGCGCGGCACACGGCCCAGGAAAAAGGCCCGGCCCGGCAGCTCCCGCCGGGCCAGGGCCATGATCTCCTCCCGGCAGGCCCCGTCCCCGGCCACCAGCAGCCGGAACCGCCGGCCCTCCCGGGCCATCTCGCCCAGGCGCAGAAGCAGGTACGTAAGCCCCTCGACCTTGACCCCGGGCCGGAACATGGCCGCCGTGGCCACGACCGGGCCGTCCCCGGCCAGTTCGGCGCGAAGCGCCTTGCGGGCCGCCGGATCGAAGACGAACCCTCCGGGAAAGATGCCCGGGGGCACATGGGTCAGCCGGTCTTCCGGGATGATCCGGCGCAGGTTCTCCAGGTCGAGGAGGCGGTTGGTGAAGACGTGGGCCGCCGCCAGAAGGCTTTTGCGGTTAAGGAGAAAACCCAGGCGGGTAGTCAGGGTCTTGGCCCGCTTGGTGGAATAGATGCCCTGGAAGATCGCGTAGGGGATGCCCGCCCGCCTGGCGCACCAGGGGCCGATGACGTCCGGGGCCTTGTAATAGGCGTGATACGTCAGCCACAGGTCGGCCCGGGCGACCTCCAGGCGCATCCCGGTCTCGCGCCGCTCCCACAGCACCCCTGGCCACAGCCAGGGTTTCTTGAAGATCCACCTGGCCCGCAGGGTGCTGATCTCCACCACCTCATGCCCCCGGGAACGCAGAAACTCCACCAACCCCTTGGCGATGGTGGCGTCGCCCGACGGGGTGGGGTCGGACAGGGGTTTCATGGGGGCGTAGAAGGCGATCCTCACGGCGCGGTCCCCTGTGGGCGCGGCTTAGAAGCCGCGAAGATGCCGGGCGGATTCCCGGCCTTTTCCCGGAAGAGTTCCGCCAGCCGGGCGGTATGGACCGTGTTGTCGAAGCCGGCGCGGACCTTGTCCTTGGCCGCCGGGATGATCCGGTCCCGCAAGGCGGCGTCGTCCACGAGCCGGTAAACCGCCCGGGCCAGGGCCTCGGGGTCGCCGGGCGGGACCAGGAGGCCGGTTTCGCCGTCGGTCACCAGTTCGGGCACGGCCGACACAGCCGTGGCGGCCACGGGCACGCCCATGGCCATGGCCTCCACCAGCACGTTGGGGATGCCGTCGCGGTCGCCGTTTTGCAGCACCTGGCAGCCCAGGACGAACGCATGGGCGGCGCGGTAGAAGTCCAGCACGCTCTCGTGGGGCATGGCCCCGTGGAAGCGCACCCTGGTGGCGATGCCCGAATAGCCCGCCAGGGCCTCGAGCTTCTGGCGGTCCTCGCCCTCGCCGATGAGGTCGTAGGTGAAATCCAGGCCCTGTTCGTTTAAGAGGCCCAGGGCCCGGATGACCGTGGGCAGGCCCTTCTTGGCCGTCAGGCGGGCCACGCTCAAGAGGCGGTACGGCGGCTCCAGGGGCGGCGGCGGCCCCGGGGTGAACAGCGACAGGTCGATGCCGTGGTAGACCAGATGCACCGGGGTGCGCCCGGCGGCCAGCCGCTCCAGGTAGTCGCGGTTGTGTCCGGTGCAGGTCACGGCGAAGACGGCGTGGCGCAGTTTTTCAGCCAGGCTGGCCGGGTTTTGGGTATAGACGTCCTTGGCGTGGCCGGTGAAGCTAAACGGCAGCCCGGTGAGCATGGCCGCGTAGCGGGCCACGGAGGCCGGGGAATGGGCGAAATGGGCGTGGAAATGGGCGGCCGGGGGATCGGATGCGGAATCTTGCAGGAGATAACCGGCCTGGAGCAGATGTTTGAGGCTGGCCGAACGCCGGGTTTTGACGAGCTGGCGCAGCATGCGGGCTGCGGCCTTGAGGTAGGCGGCCGGGTTGGTGCAAAACTGGCGCAGGTTGCGCCGGAGAAATTCGCCCCAGTTCCCGGAGAGCAGCTCCGGCAGATAGACCACCTCGGCTGTAATGCGCGACACCGAGGCGTGGGCGAAGGATTCGCGGGGCCGACGCATGGAGATGATGCGGATGCGCAGGCCCATCTCCTCCAAGAGCCTTATTTCGTTTGAAATAAAGGTCTCGGAAATACGGGGATAGCCCTTGAGGACCATAGCCAGGACGGGCCTTGGGTCGGCCATGAAGCTTGAACTCCTTACGCTGATCGTTCGTCGCGATGCCGTTTGACCGATTCATGAACGGACAGCCGTCACGGCGGCCCATGTCTGCAATGATCTGATTCCGGAACGTATCAGCTTGTCTTTCCAGGGTAAACAGAGCGCACATCCAAGGCCGCAATCTCATAACCACGTGAAGGAACAGGAATGTCTGGCCTCGGGCCTTGAAAACATGCGGCCGTGGCGTTCACGCGGGGCCTTGGCGGCGGCGCCGGCGCCGCTACAGCAGGCTTCCCTGGTCGGGCGGCCGGACCCGGGCGAAGGTCAGGCGGTGGATGGGGCTCGGCCCCAGGCGGTTCAGGGCGGCCAGGTGGACGGCGGTGCCGTAGCCTTTGTGCTGGGCCAGGCCGTAGCCGGGAAACCGGGCGTCGAGCCGGGTCATGAGGCGGTCGCGGATGGTCTTGGCCAGGATGGAGGCGGCGGAGATGGCCGGGATGAGGAGATCGCCGCCGACAACGGCCCTTTGCGCGGGCGGCGCGGCCAGGCGGGTCAGGTGGTGGGCGGGGATGGTCTGGTTGCCGTCCACCAGGGCCAGGGGCGGCACGGGGGCAAGCCGGACCAGGGCCTTGGCCATGGCCAGGAGGGAGGCGGCCAGGATGTTGATGCGGTCGATCTCGGCGGGCCATACGACGCCAATGGCCCAGGCGGCCGCCTGGGCCTTGATGGCCGCCGCGAGGGTGTCGCGACGGCCCGGCGAACATTTTTTGGAGTCCGTGAGTCCCGGCAGATCGTAGGCGGCAGGCAGCATGACCGCCGCAGCCACCACGGGACCGGCCAGACAGCCGCGTCCGGCCTCGTCGATTCCGGCATGGGGACCGAGGGCGGGCGCCTGGGCCGGGGAGGAAGGCGCGCCACGCCCGGCGGACGGTCGGGCCATGGGATCCCGGCGGCGACCGGCCTACCAGTCGGTCTTGGTCTTGATGCGGGCGGCCTTGCCCTTGAGGCGGCGCAGGTAGTAGATGCGGCCGCGGCGGACCTTGCCCTGGGAAACCACTTCCACGCGTTCGATAAACGGCGAATGCATGGGGAACACGCGCTCCACGCCGACGCCGTCGGACACCTTGCGCACGGTGAAGGTGGCGTTGGTGGTGCCTTTGCGCACGCGCAGGACCGCGCCCTGGAAGACCTGGATGCGCTCTTTTTCACCCTCGATGATCCGCAAGAACACCTTCACGGTGTCTCCGGCCCGGAAGGAGGGCATGTCCAGGCGCATCTGTTCCATTTCGATTTTCCGAATCGCATTCATGATGTTGGCTCCTTGGGCGTACCGACGGGATGGATGCCCGTGCGGCCCGTATCTCTCTCCCGGCGGCGCGATGCGCCCGGATATCGTCAGTTGTTCGCCTGCCGCGGGCCGGAAAAGTCCGTCCGGCCACGGCCTGGGGCACGCCTCGCGGCGGGCCTGGTCTCAGTACACATCGCCAAGCAGCCGGTCAATCAGGATGGCCGCGGCGGATCGTACGGACAGGTGGTTGTAGGCGTCCAGGAGTCTGATGGGCGGCAGGACGCCGTCGGCCAGACATGTCGCCTCCGGGGCAAGCCCCGATCCGGTCCCGAAAACCAGCAGCACCGGCTTTTCACACAGAATCTCCCGCAACCGGCCAAACCCCGTGAATCCGGACTCGCCCTCGGCCCTGGCCGAGGTGGCCGCCACGAAGGGGCGCAGGCCGCGCTCCCGGGCGATCTCGTCCATCACCTGGGGCAGGTCGCTGCGGACGCGCACCAGGGACAGGGCTTCGGCCCGGTCGGGATTGGCCTGGGATCCCGGCCCGCCCGTCCAGTGGCCCGTGAGCTTTTCGGCCAGGGCCCGCTGGTCGGCCAGGGGCGTGACCACAAAGTATCCGCCCAGGCCATAACTGCGGGAAACGCGCGCTATATCGTGTACGTCGAGGTTTGTCAAAGAGGTCGTGCCGGTTTTTCCCTGCCGGTTGAGCACCGGGCCGTGCAGCAGGGCGGCATACAGGTTGCGGCCCAGGCCCGGGCCTTTTTTTCCTTGTAAAAATTCCACGTCCCGGGCGGTCAGCCCGGCCTCGGGCAAAAGCTCGGGGCGCACGGCCAGGGTGGCCGCAAGGCTCTGCTCCCGCCGCCAGGCCGCGATGCGGGCGTGATCCCCGGACAAAAGGACCGGCGGCACAGCCAGCCCCTCAAAAACCTCGGGCCGGGTGTAGTGGGGGTATTCCAGGAGACCGGAGGAAAAGCTCTCTTCCTCGGCCGATTCATTCTTGCCCATGAATCCGGGCACGAGCCTGGCCACGGCCTCGATGACGCACAGGGCCGCCGATTCGCCGCCGTTGACGACGAAATCGCCCACGGAGAGCGGCTCCAGGGGGAATCGCATCCCCAGCCGGGCGTCGATGCCCTCGTAGCGGCCGCAGATGAGCGTCAGGTCCGGGGCGCTGGCCAGCCTTTTTGCGGCATCCTGGCCGAAGGGGCGTCCGCCGGGGGTCATGAGGAGCATGGGGCCCGGGGTGCCGATGCCGGACAGGGCCTGGGCCAGGGGCCCGGGCATCATGACCATGCCCGGCCCGCCGCCGTAGGGCCGGTCGTCCACGGTGTGGTGCCGGTCCTGGGCGAAATCCCGGGGATTGACGAAATCGAAGGCCACCAGCCCGGCCTCCACGGCCTTGCCCATCAGGCCGCAGGCCAGAACCTCGCGGAAAAATTCCGGGAAAAGGGTGACGATGTGGAAGGTCACGAATCCTCTTTGGCCCCGGCCTCGGGGCCGGGCGCATCGAGATAGATGTCCACCAGCCCGGGCGGCGGGGTGGCGGTGACCACGGCGGCCGACAGGTCGATGCCGGCGATGGTATGGGGGTTGGCGGGCAACAGGATCTCCCGGCCGGAGGCGTGGAGGATGGTCCAGACCTCCTGGCCCGGCAGGTCCGCGATGTCCGTCAGGACGCCCAGGTCCGGGTGCGGGGTGTCCGGGGCGATGACCCGGCAGCCCAGGAGTTGATGGCGATAGACCTCATCCCCGGACAGGGGGGGCAGGTCGCGGGCGGAGACGGACAGCAGGCAGCCGCGCAGGGCCTCGGCGGCGTCCCGGTCGGCCACGTCCGTGAAGGCCAGCAGCAGCCGGTCGGCGTGGACGCGCATGGCGGCCACGGTGCGGCGCGAGGGTTTCCCGGGGCGGCCCTCGGGCGGCGTCAGGCGCAGGGGGCGGCCGTTGCGGAAAACGGACGGGGAGTCGGCGAACGACCTGACGACGAGCTCCCCCCGTATGCCGTGGGGCCGAAGGATTTCGCCCACGACCACGTATGTGTCCGGTTTCGTGTCCATGACTGCGGCCGGGCCCGACGCGCCGCCGGAATCCCTGCTATTCGAGGATTTCCAGGACGGAGCGTTTCTTGGCCTTGGTGGAGGCGGCGCCCAGGATGGTGCGCATGGCCCGGGCCGTGCGGCCCTGCTTGCCGATGACCTTGCCCAGGTCTTCCTTGGCCACCTTGAGTTCGATGACCGAGGTCTGCTCTCCCTCTATCTCGGCGACCTGCACCTGGTCGGGGTTGTCGACCAGCGACTTGGCCACGTATTCGATCAAATCCTTGAGCATACACACCTCCCGCGTATACTGACCACATGCCGAGGCCTGGAACCGGCCGGCACCGCCGGACATGTCCGGCTGGCGCGGGCCGTCTCCCCGTTCCTGCCTCGCGGGTTCCTGCAACTCCCTGTGAGATGGCGGCGCATGCCGCCGCAAAAAAAGCTAGCTTCCGGCTTTTTTGAGCAGGGCTTTGACCGTGTCCGAGGGCTTGGCTCCGCGGTCGGTCCACTGCTTGACCTTCTCCATGTCCACCTTGACTTCGGCCGGGTCGACCATGGGATTGTAGTAGCCCAGGTATTCCAGGGCGCGGCCGTCGCGGCGGGTGGCGCTGTCCAGGGCGACGATGCGGTAGAAGGGACGTTTTTTGGACCCCATGCGGGTCAGGCGGATCTTCATGGCCATGGTGCGATTCCTCTTTTTCGATCAGGTTGTTTGCCGTTTCTGGTGCGGCGGGGACGCCCGCCAACCCGCGCGGGCGGGATTACCGTTTCTTCCGTTTCTGCTTTTTGCGCTTGGAGGCGCTGGTGGACTTGCCCGGGGCCCTGGCGAAGCGCGGATCCTGGGGCGGGGCCTCGCCGCCCTCGCCGCCGGGAAACCCGGGCATGCCGCCGGGCAGGCGGGGCATCTTGGGCATTTTGGGCGTCTTGCCGCCGCCCATCATGCGCTGCATCATCTTTTGCATCTGGGTGAAATTTTTCAAAAGCTGGTTCACGTCCAGGACCGTGGCGCCCGAACCCTTGGCGATGCGTTCCCGGCGGCTGGGATTGATGATCTTGGGGTTCTCCCGCTCCTTTTTGGTCATGGAGTTGATGATGGCCTCCACCCGGGCCATCTCCTTCTCCGGCATCTGGACCTCGCCGAGCTTCTGGCGCACCTGGGACATGCCGGGGATGAGCTTGAGGATGCCCTCCAGGGAGCCCAGTTTTTTCACCCGGCGCATCTGGGTGCGGAAGTCCTCCAGGTTGAATTCGGCCTTGCGGAGCTTTTTCTCCATGGCCGCGGCTTCCTCGGCATCGATGTCGGTCTGGGCCTTCTCGATGAGGGTGAGGATGTCGCCCATGCCCAGGATGCGCGAGGCGGCCCGGTCGGGGTGGAAGATCTCCAGGTCCGAGAGCTTCTCGCCCATGCCCACGAACTTGATGGGCTTGCCGGTGATGCCCTTGATGGACAGGGCCGCGCCGCCGCGGGCGTCGCCGTCCATCTTGGTGAGCACGATTCCGGAGACGTCCAGGCGTTCGTTGAAACTTTTCGCCACGGTGACCGCGTCCTGGCCGGTCATGGAATCGGCCACGAACAGGATCTCGGCCGGGGAGGCCGTGGCCTTGATGGAGGCCAGCTCCTCCATGAGGGCCTCGTCCACGTGCAGGCGGCCGGCGGTGTCGAAGATGACCACGTCGAAGCCGTTTTTCTCGGCCTCGGACAGGGCGGCCGCGCAGATGTCCACGGGGTTCTGGCCGGGCTGGGACGGGTGCACGGCCACGTCGATCTGGGCGCCGAGCTTGGTGAGCTGCTCGATGGCCGCCGGGCGGTAGACGTCGGCCGGAACCAGATAGGGCTTTTTCTTGAGTTCCCGGCGCAGGCGCAGGGCCAGCTTGGCCGAGGTGGTGGTCTTTCCCGAGCCTTGCAGGCCGACCATCATGATCGCGGCGGGCCGGTCCTTCAGATCCAGGGCCGTGGCCTGGCCGCCCAAAAGCTCGATGAGCTCGTCATGGACGATCTTGACCACCTGCTGGCCGGGGGTGAGGCTTTTGAGCACGTCCTGGCCCATGGCCCGGTCGCGGACGCGCGACACGAAGTCCTTGACCACCTTGAAGTTGACGTCGGCCTCAAGAAGCGCCAGACGCACCTCGCGCAGGGCGTCCTGGACGTTGTCCTCGGTCAGGCGGGCATGGCCCCGGATTTTTTTGAAGACCCCGTCCAGGCGGTCTGTCAGGCTGTCGAACATGTGGCTCCCGCGTGCGGCGCTCGGCGCGGCAAAATGGCACGACGAAAAGGAAAGCCTTTCCACTTATCCATGTGGAGGCAATCCGTCAAGGGGCCTGTCGCCGGCCCGTCTCCGGGTGCGCCCGGCCATCCGGAAAATGCGGCACTGCGGCGTGGGGCCGGAGTCCCGCGCCGCCGGGGCGGCCTAGCAGGCGTCGCGGGCCTTGGCCAATCCCTCCTCGGCCCGGAGGATGACTGCCTCGTCCACGCAAAAGGCCAGCCGGAAATAGCCGGGCATGCCGAAGCCCCGGCCGGGCACGGCCAGCACCCGGTGCTCGGCCAGCTTCGACACGAAGGCCACCTCGTCGGGAATGGGCGATTTCGGAAAGAAATAGAACGCCCCCCGGGGCATGAAGAAGTCGTAGCCGGTCCGGGACAACACCCCGGCCATGGCGTCCCGGCGCCGGGTGTAGACGCTGGTGTCCACCTGGGCGTCCAGGGCCCCCAGCACCACGGCCTGGCCGATGGCCGGGGCGTTGACGAAGCCCATGATGCGGTTGGCGAAGACCATCCCGGCCACCAGCTTCTCCCGTTCCGGCATGTCCGGAGACACGGCCACGAAGCCCACCCGTTCCCCGGCCAGGGACAGGTTCTTGGAAAAGGAGCTGACCACCAGGGAATAGGGATAGGCGGGCAGGACCGGAGGCACGGCGCAGCCGTCGTAGGTCAAAAACCGGTAGGGTTCGTCGGCCACCAGGAAGATGGGGCTTTCCCGGCCCTTGGACAGTTCGGCCAGGGCGGCGGCCAGGGCGGCGATGTCCTCGGCCGGATAGACTTGGCCCGTGGGGTTGTTGGGGGAATTGACGAGCACGGCCCGGGTCTTGTCCGTGACGGCGGCGGCGATGGCCGCCACGTCCAGGCCGAAATCCCCGGCCCGGGTGGGCACGGGCACCAGCACCCCGCCAAAATTGCCCGCGTAGAAGCCGTATTCCACGAAATAGGGACTGGGGCAGATGACCTCGTCGCCGGTCTCGAGCACGGCCCGGAAAAAGATGTTGATGGCTCCGGCCGCGCCGCAGGTGACCACCAGGTCGCTGGGCGAGATTGCGCATTGCTGCTGGCGGCCGATGTATCCGGCCAGGGCCTCGCGTACGGCGGGATAACCCGGGTTGGGCATGTAGCCGAAGGCGAAGGGCCTGTCGGCGGCGGCCGCGATCTCGGCCAGCCGCTTGCCCACGGCCGGGGGCGGCGGCAGGTCGGGATTGCCCAGGGAGAAGTCGCATACCGCGTCCTCCCCGTATTTTATTTTCAGTTCAAGCCCGAGCTCGAAAATTGTGCGAATCCAGGCCCCGCCCGCCAGATAGCCGTCCATCTCCCGAGTTATCAACCGCACAGCCTGCTCCTTTTGTTGCGAAAGCGCATCCCGTTTGCGTTATCCGCGTCACATAGCACCAATCCGGCCCGCGCGAAAGGCCCAGGAGAGGAATTCCCAACGAGGCAGTAGTTTCGGAGAAATGGGTTAACGCCTTGTTTTTATATGATTTAAAAGATCGGTATTTCCGTCTCGCCACGGGCGCACAAATAGGCTATGGTCACTGGCCTTCGGTGAAGGAGGCGTTTCCCACCCCCACGTCAACCCCCATGGACTTCATGATTCCTCTGAGCAAACCGGAAATCCTGGCCCCGGCCGGCGACCCGTCCTCGTTTCTGGCTGCCCTGGCCGCCGGAGCCGATGCCGTCTACTGCGGACTCAAGCACTTTTCCGCGCGCATGCTGGCGCGCAACTTCTCCGTCGGCGAACTGGCCAAGCTGGCCGAACTGGCCCGCCAGAAAGGGCGGCGCACCTATGTGGCCGTAAACGTCCTGGTCAAGCCCGACGAGATGGACAAGGCCGGACGCCTTATCAAGCGCCTCGCCGACCAGGTGGGCCCCGAGGGGCTCATCCTCCAGGATCCGGGCCTGGCCGCCATCGCCCCTCAGGCCGGGTATGCGGGCGAGCTGCACCTGTCCACCCTGGCCAACGTGAGCCAGCCCACGGGCCTGGCCGTTGCCGCCGCCCTGGGCTTTGACCGGGTGGTCGTGCCGCGCGAGTTGTCCGTGGACGAGATCCGGGCCATGGCCGAGGCCTGCGGCCCGGGACAGTCCATCGAGGTCTTCGTGCATGGGGCCCTGTGTCACAACGTGTCCGGGCGTTGCTGGTGGAGCAGCTTTTTCGGCGGCAAGAGCGGCCTTCGCGGCCGCTGCGTGCAGCCCTGCCGCCGCATGTACGAGCACCGGGGCCAGCAGGGCCGCCTGTTTTCCTGCCTGGACCTGAGCCTGGACGTCCTGGCCAAGACCCTGCTCGGCATCCCGAATCTCTCGGCCTGGAAGATCGAGGGCCGCAAGAAAGGCCCGCACTACGTGTTCCACACCGTGGCCGCCTATAAGCTTCTGCGCGACGAACCCGACGATCCGGCCGCCAAAAAGGCCGCCGTGGAGTATCTGGAGCAGGCCCTGGGCCGTCCGGGCACCAACTACGGCTTTTTGCCCCAGCGTCCCAAAAATCCCGTGGACCACAGCGGCCGCACGGGGTCCGGGCTGGCCGCCGGGAAGCTCTCGCGCAGCGAAAAGGGCGGCGGATTCCATCTGTCGGCCCGCATCCCGCTTCTGGCCGGGGATTTATTGCGGGTGGGCTTCGAGGACGAGGCCGGGCATCAGATCATCCGCATCAGCCGGGCCGTGCCCAAGGGCGGCCGCTATTCCCTGAGCTTCGAACCCGGGCGGCGGCCCGAGTCGGGTTCGCCCGTGTTCCTCATCGACCGCCGCGCCCCGGAGCTGGCCCGCATCCTGGAGAACATGGAGGCGGAGCTTGGCGTCATCCCCGAGCCCGAGGCCGCGCCCGTGGAGGTGGCCGTCAAGACCCCCAGGCCCTACCGCCCGGCCCGGCGGGTCGCGCCCGCCGCCGTGAGTGTGTGGCGGCATCCGGACCTGTCCAAGGAGAAGGGCGTGTTCGGGGTGTGGGTGTCCCTGTCCCGGGCCCATAACCTGCCCCTGGGCCGGGCCGGGAACGTGTGGTGGTGGCTGCCGCCGGTGATCTGGCCCAACGAGGAGAGCGAGTTCGCCGGGCTGGTGGAGCTTTTGTTGTCGCGCGGGGCCGGGCGTTTCGTGCTCAATGCCCCCTGGCAGCGCGGACTGTTCCCCAAGGAGACCAAGGCCGTGCTGTGGGCCGGGCCGTTTTGCAACCTGGCCAACCCCATGGCCCTGGCCGCCATGAAATCCCTGGGCTTTTCCGGGGCCGTCATCTCGCCCGAGCTGTCGGGCGAGGACATCCTGGCCCTGCCGGGAAAAAGCCCCTTGCCGCTTGGGCTGGTGGTGGACGGGGCCTGGCCCCTGGGCATCTCCCGCACCATCTCCCCGGAGATCAAGACCTGCGTGCCCTTGTCCAGCCCCAAGGGCGAGGTGTGCTGGGCCGTGCGCTACGACCAGAACTATTTCATCTATCCCAACTGGCGCGTGGATCTCTTCGATCATCGCGACGCCCTGATCCGGGCCGGATACGAACTCTTCGTGTCGCTTCGCGAACCGTTGCCCCGGGAGGTGCCCGCCCGGGACCGGCAGGGCCTGTTCAACTGGGAGGCGGGGCTTTTGTAACCCGCTTTGCGGAGGTCCGGCATGAGCAGGGACAAGAAGCTGGTGGTGGCCATGGTCGGCCTGCCCGCCATGGGCAAGTCCACGGTGGCGCTGAAGCTCAAGGAGAACCTGGACAAGGAAGACGTCCGGGTGGCCGTCTTCAATAACGGCGACGTGCGCCGCCGCATGCTGTCCGGGAACACCGCCCACGCCGGGTTTTACAATCCCGGGAACGCCGAAACGGCGGCCCTGCGCGAACAGATCGCGGCCACCAACATGGCCGAGGCCCGGGCCTTTTTGAGCGCCGGAGGCCAGATCGCCATCCTGGACGCCACCAACGCCTCACCCAGGCGGCGCGAGACCATCCGCAACACCTTCCCCGATGTGCCGCTTCTTTTCATCGAATGCCGCAACGACGATCCGGCGCTTTTTGAGTTGAGCATCGAACGCAAGATTCGCGGCCAGGAATTCGTCCATCTGCCCGAGAACGAGGCCAAGAAGAGCTTCCGGGAGCGCATCGGCTATTATCGCCACATCCTGCGTTCCCTCGGTCCCGAGGACGGCAACGGGGTCATCCTGGATTCGCTCAACAACCGCATCCTGGTGGAGCGGGCCGATGCGCTCTTGCCGTATTACGCCCGCATCCGCGATCTGTTGGTGTCCGACTGGGTCAAGAACCTGTTTCTGGCCCGGCACGGCCAGTCCGAGGACAATCTCGCCGGGCGCATCGGCGGCGATTCGGGGCTGACCCAGACCGGCCGTTCCCAGGCCTGGTCCCTGTCGCGGCATTTCATCGGCACCCCCATTCCGTACGCCTTCACCAGCACCAAGCGCCGCACCCAGGAGATGGCCGAACCCCTGGTCACGGCCCGGCAATACTGCTCGATCTTTGCGTTTACGGAATTCGACGAGATCGACGCCGGGCAGTGCGAGGGCATGACCCCGGCCGAGATCAAGGAGCTGCGCCCCGAGGTTTACGCCGCGCGCAGCCTGGACAAGTACCGCTATACCTATCCTGACGGCGAAAGCTACGAGATCCTGGCCGAGCGGGTGGAACGGGGCCTCAAAAAGGCGTTTTTTTTGAGCGGCAACGCGGAAAACATCCTCATCGTGGGGCACCAGGCCGTGAACCGGGTGATCCTGTCGCATTTTCTCTTCCGCCGGGCCGAGGACGTGCCCTACATCTACATCCCCCAGGACCGCTACTTCCACATCGTCTCCACCCACACCAAAAAGCTCTTCGAACTCAAGAAATTCTAGCCGGGACGTCGCCGCACCGGCAGATGCCCGGGACTTGGTCCGGGAGCCAGGGGCGAGCGGCCGGGCATGTCCGTTTGCGGTTCCGGAACAGGGCGGAGACATCTTCGCAGGCTCTGGGGTTCAAGCCGTACCGCCGGTCCTTGTGGTCCATTTGCTGGATATGTTATTGGAAATGCAGCTTTGTCCGCCTTTGCCGAAGCCGTCCAGCGTCCGTCTCCGTGTGGTCGCCGCCATACGGCGGCGGGCCCCATGTCATCGCACAAGGAGCCTGTATGCCCACTGTCCGGGATGTGACGTTTGATCTGCTTCGCCGCCTGGGGTTGACCACCATCGTGGGGAATCCGGGCTCGACGGAAGAGACCTTCCTTGCCGATTTCCCGGCTGATTTTACATATATCCTTGGGCTTCACGAATCGTGCGTGGTGGGTGTCGCCGACGGCCTGTCGCAGGGCCTCAAGGCCCCGGTGCTGGTCAACGTGCACACCAACGCCGGGCTCGGCAACGCCATGGGCAACATCATCACCGCCGCCCTGGGCAAGACGCCGCTTCTCGTCACCGCCGGGCAGCAGACCCGGCGCATGCTGCTCGGGGAGCCGTTTTTGGCCAACACGGAGGCCGAGGCCCTGCCCAAGCCCTGGGTCAAATGGAGCTACGAGCCGCGCCGCGCAAAGGACGTTCCCGCCGCGTTCATGCGGGCCTACGCCATGGCCGTGCAACCGCCCGCCGGGCCGGTGTTCCTGTCCCTGCCCATGGACGACTGGGACGAGCCCATGGACGATGCCGAGGTCTTTCGCACCGTGGCCGCGCGCCAGGCCCCGGACCCGGAGCGTCTGGCGATGTTTGCGGACCTGGTCGGCCATAGTACAAGCCCGGTGCTGGTCTATGGCGGCGACGTGGCCCGGTGCGGGGGCTGGGAAGAGGGCGTGGCCCTGGCGGAGAGGCTTAAGGCCCCGGTCTGGCTGGCCCCCCTGCCGGAGCGCGTCCCCTTTCCCCAGGACCATCCGCTCTACGCCGGGGTTCTGCCCCCGGCCATCGCGCCCCTTGGCAAGGCCCTGGCCGGACATGATCTCGTGCTCGTCGCCGGGGCGCCGGTCTTTCGCTATTATCCGTTCGCCCCGGGGGCATGCCTGCCTGACGGGGCCCGGCTTCTCCAGATCACCGACGACCCGGCCGAGGCGGCCCGGGCCGTTGCGGGCGACAGCCTGCTCGGCGACGCGAGGCTGGCCCTGGCCGCCCTGGCCAGGCATGTCGCGGCCCGCCCGGCCCATGTCTCCCGCCCGGCCCAGGCGGCCCCGGTTGTCCCCGCCCGGGATTCCTCCGCCGGGGCAAGCGCCCCCAACCCCGCCTTGACGGCGGGGCAGGTCTTCGCGGCCATGTCCGATGCCGCCCCGGCCGGCTACGTCGCCGTCTTCGAGGCCCCGTCCTCCATGGCGGTCTTCAGCCAGTCGTCCATCGGCCGCATCACCCGGCCGGACAGCTATTACATGACGGCCTCCGGGGGGCTCGGCTGGGCCATGCCGGCCGGGGTGGGCCACGCCCTGGCCGAACGGGACACGGGCCGCAACCGGCCGGTCATCGTCATCACGGGCGACGGGTCGTTCCAATACGCGGTGCAGTCGATCTGGACGGCCGTGCAACACCGGCTCCACATGGCCTTTGTCGTGCTCAAAAACGACCGCTACGGCATCCTGAAATCCTTCGCCGCCCAGATGGGACTTTCCGGAGTTCCCGGCCTGGACATCCCGGGCATCGACATCGCCGCGCTGGGGAAGGGCTACGGGGCGGATTCGTACCGCTGCGAAACGGCGGATCAGGTCCGGGAGCGCTTCGCCGCGGCCATGGCCGGGCGGGGCGTCACGGTCATCGAGGCGGTCATCGGCCCGGACGGAGCCTAGGAAGTCCGCGCCGGGCGCGGCGTATTCCATTTCCAGATAGTCAGCAAGGATCACCGTGGGGCCGAACCCGGGGAAGGTGACGCGGCTCGTGCCGCCGTCCAGAGGGCGATGCTCTTTGACCTTACCCCCAAATGTCTGGCGCCCCATCGCGAGATGTGGCCCGCTGTGGGGAGAAATTCATGTCAGCGTGTGGGGTAAGAAAAAAGGGCCTACGGATTTTCGTCCGTAAGCCCTTGATTTTGCTGGTTGCGGGGGCAGGATTTGAACCTGCGATCTTCGGGTTATGAGCCCGATGAGCTACCGTGCTGCTCCACCCCGCGTCATTGAAGAAAGTGAATCTATGCCCAGAGGAGGCGTTTGTCAACAATCTTTTTCACATTTCCGGCCAGAACGGCCGGGGGGTAGGGGAACGTGAAAAAAACTGGGGAACCGAATGGTTCCCCAGGCCCGAAATTCTGATACGGGCGTGCCGCTCTCGGGAAAAGGCGTGTTACTCGGGTTTTTCCTGACGGGGACTCCAAAGGGGCAGTGCCCTTTTGGCCGCCGGAGGCATTCTCCCGGCCCGCCGCGTGCGCCGCGCCACGAACTGCCGCGGGCGGCGCGCTCCCTTCCTTAAAAAGGACACCAGCATTTTTTAAGGAAATCAATTGGTACGTAGGTATCAGTTGAGAGCGGCGCGCTCACACCCATAAAAATACGTCAGTATTTTTATGAAAAACAAGCTGCAACGCTCTTAGCGGCCACGAGCGGCGCGCTTGGAGGCCTTCAGGGGGTTGATCTTGACCTTGCCGCCCTTGTCGATCTCAAGCTTCATGTGGGTGGCAAAATTGCACACCTTCTGGGCCCACTTGCGTTCGGGCATGGGGTAGCTGGCGCAGTACGTGACGCCGTCAACATCCTTGGTGCGTTCGCAGCCCTGGCACTTCTCGACGATGGGATGGCATTCGATGCCGTTGACGGTGATGGTCTGGGCGGACATGGGTTTCCTCCGTAAATATGACGCCTGGGGCGTCCGTTGCTGTCGTTCGTGTCTGTGCGGAAAACAGGCCCTTTTATTCATTTGTCCGGACTTGTCAAGGCCGATGCGCAGCCAGCCGTTCCGCCATGTCCTGGACCTCCCGGCCGAGGGCCGAAACGTCCAGGCCCGGGAAGCGGCCGTCCCGGTAGACCACGCGGCCCGCCACCATGGTCAGGACCACCTCGGCTCCGGTGGCGGCGTAGACGAGCTGGGAGGGAGCGTCGAAAAAAGGGACCATGTTCGGCCGGGTGAGCGACAGGACCGCCAGATCGGCGTGATGCCCCGGCACGATGGCCCCGATGTCCGGCATGCCCAGGCAGGCCGCCCCCCCCAGGGTGGCCGCGTCCAGGGCGTCCCGGGCCGGAAAGGCCGTGGGGTCGCCCCTGACCAGCTTGAGGGTCAGGCTGGCGCAGCCCATTTCGGCGAAAAGATTCAGGGCGTTGTTGCTGGCCGCGCCGTCCGTGCCCAGGCCCACGGCGATGCCCCGTTGCCGCATGGCCGGGATCGGGGCCGTGCCCGAGGCGAGCTTGGCGTTGCTCCTGGGGCAGTGGGCCACCCTGGTTCCGGTCGCGGCCAGGAGCTCCAGGTCGCCGTCGTCCACATGCACGCAGTGGGCCAAAAGACAGTTCGGCCCCAGAACCCCCAGGGAATGCAGATGCGGGATGACCCGCCGGCCGGTTCTTTCCAGGCTGTCGGCGTTTTCCGTGACGCCCTCGGCGGCGTGCAGGGTGAAGACGGCGTCATGCTCCCGGGCCAGGGCGGCGCAGGCCTCAAGGGTGGCGTCCGAGGCGGCGTAGGGCGAATGGGCCACCACCATGGCCGACAGGCGGGGATGGCCGCGCAGGCGGTGGAAAAGGTCGCGGGAGAGGGCCAGGGCCTCGGCCGGGTTTTGGGCCGAGGGGGTGGGGAAGTCGAGCACACCCTCGCCGACCACGGCCCGCATGCCGAGCGCGTCGGCGGCCCGGGCGGTCTGGCCGGAAAAAAAGTAGAGGTCCGCGAAGCAGGTGACGCCGGCAGCCAGCATCTCGGCGCAGGCCAGTTGCGATCCCAGGTACACGGCCTCGGGGGTGAGCATTTTTTCTACGGGCCAGATGTGGTTGTGCAGCCAGTCGGCCACGGGCAAATCGTCGGCCAGGCCCCGGAACAGGGTCATGGCCGCGTGGGTGTGGACGTTGACCAGCCCGGGCATGACCAGGGCCCGGCCCATGGACAGCGTCTCGGCCGGGGCGTAGGCGGCCAGGGCCTCTCGCGGGCCCACGGCGGCGATGCGGCCGCCCGAGACGGCCACGGCCCCGTCGCGGATGACCTCCCGGCGGGCGTTCTGGGTCAGGACGTGGGAGGCGGTGATCAGGGTGTCGCAGGGGATGGCGGGGTTTTCATCATGTCTCATATATTCAGTATACGCCTCTGGCTCGTGGACGGCAATCGGCCGTATTCTTGACGGGTTGCAGCAAAGCCGATAGGAGCGCAAAGGTTGTGTGGCACGTTTTCCGAACAAGGAGGCAGCATGGAACTGCGGTCGCTGTTGCGCGAAATTTACGACTTCCCCAAGGAAGGCATCGTCTTTTTGGACATCACGCCGCTTCTGGGCGATGGCAAGGCCTTCCACCATGCCGTGGACATGATGGCCGCCCGGTTTGCGGACGCCTGTCCCACCAAGATCGTGGCCGCCGAGGCCCGGGGGTTTATCTTCGGCGCGGCCCTGGCCTACAAGATGCGCATCGGGTTCGTGCCCGTGCGCAAGCCCGGCAAGCTGCCCTACAAGACCCAGTCCGTGACCTACGATCTGGAATACGGCACCGACACTCTGTGTATGCACGAGGACGCCGTGCTTCGGGACGAGAAGGTGCTGGTGGTGGACGATCTTCTGGCCACCGGGGGCACCCTCAAGGGCGTGCTCAAACTGGTGGAATCCTTCGGGGCCGAGATCGTGGGCGTGGGCGTCCTGGTGGAACTGGATTTCTTAAACGGCAAGGACCATCTGGAAGGATACAGCGTGCAAAGCGTGGTACACGTCGGCACGCCGGACCAAAAGCCCTCCTGCGCCTGACAAGGGCGCGGCATCCCGGGGCATGACCGTGTGACAGCCCGCCGTGTCCTCGCGGCGGTGAGGTAAAAACAAAGGACGAACCCATGCGCATCGGCATTATCGGCGGCAGCGGCCTGGACGATCCGCACATCCTGGAAAGTCCCACGGACCTGGAGATGGACACCCCCTACGGGCCGCCCAACTCCACCATCCGGGTGGGAAAAATCGCCGGGCGCGAGGTGGCGCTTTTGGCCCGGCACGGCCGCCAGCACACCGCGCCGCCCACCCACGTCAACTACCGGGCCAACATCTGGGCCCTCAAGGAGGCCGGATGCGCGGCCATCCTGGCCACCACGGCCGTGGGGTCGCTGCGCGAGGACATCCGGCGCGGCGATCTGGTCATCCTGGATCAGTTCATCGATTTCACTAGGCTTCGGCGCCTGTCCTTCCACGACCATTTCAAGCCCCACGAGCCCCTGCACACCCCCATGGCCGAACCGTTCACGCCCAAACTACGCGAGGTGCTCGTCGCCGGATGCAGGAAGCTCGGCTACCGGCACCACGAGCGGGGCACGGTGGTGACCATCGAGGGGCCGCGCTTCTCCACCCGGGCCGAGTCCAACATGTTCCGCCTGTGGGGGGCCGATGTCATCAACATGAGCATCTCCACGGAATGCGGCCTGGCGGCCGAGGCCGGGGTGCCGTATGCGGCCGTGGCCATGTCCACGGACTACGACTGCTGGAAGACCGACGAGCCGCCCGTGACCTGGGACGAGATCGTACACATCTTCAAGGAAAACGCCGAGAAGGTGACATCGCTTTTAATCGAGACCATCAAGGCGCTGTAACATCCTGCGGGATTGGAAAGTCTTCTACGGCCGGGGGCGCACGCCCCCGGCCGTTTCCAGTTCCAGGGCCGGGTACCCTACGCCTTGGGCAGAAGCGGGATGTAGATCTCCGTGCGAAGATCCTCGGGCGGCGTGGTGGCCGGGTCGTTCAGATAGATCTCGAAACTCGGGGCATAGGCCGGCTCCCGGGAAAGCCTGGGCAGTTCCACGCCGCACAGGGCGGCGTAGCTGGCATGCAGCCCGGAATAGGGCCCGGCGTGCAGGGCCATGGCATAGTCCCCGCCGCCGATGTCCATGACCCCCGCCGGACCCTCGGCCGTCACCCCTTCGGGCACGGTGATGCAGGCGTCGTAACGGATTTTTTCCGGCGGCGTGACCTCGGGGTCGTCGTGGCAGACCCCGATGACCCGGACGCCGGGTCCGAGGAGCCCCTTGGGCCCGGCCCAGCCGCACAGCGCCTCCCAGGCGGCGTGGCACTGGGCATAGGGCCCCACGTGGCGCACGTAGGCCACCGTGGTGACGGGGAAGAAAACGATTTTTACGTCCATGGGCATGTCTCCTTGTGGTTTGGGAGGCGGCACGGGACACTGCGGCAGGGGCAGCCCCCGGCGGGCGGCCTCGCGGTAGGCCCTGGGCGAGACCCCGAAATGGCCCCGAAAGGCCCGGGTGAAGGCCTCGTGGCTGTCGTAGCCGCTGCTAAGGGCAATGTCGGTCACCGGCCGGGCCGTTCGGGCCATGAACATGGCCGCCCGTTCCAGGCGCAGCCGTCTGGCGTAGGCGGCCAGGGATTCCCCCACCATGCCCGTGAACATGCGGTGGAAATGGTAGGGCGAATAATGGGCCAGCCCGGCCAGATGGTCCAGGGAGGGGAGGGCGTCCAGGTTGTGCTCCAGACAGGCCAACACCCGGTTGATGCGCTGCCGGTAGTCGTCTCGGGCCACGTGCGTCTCCATGGGCGTGGTGATAGCAGGCCGCGGGCGGCGCCGCTTGACCGTTTTTGCGAATGTGGCCGCCAGGGCGGGACCATGGATAAAAAAACCGCCGGGCGGCCGGCGGTTGGAAAAGAGGAAGATCGCGCTTCGGCTATTTCTCCGGGTCCGGCCGCATGCTCATGACCGGGACCGTGGCGCTTTTGATGATCTTTTCGGCCACGGAGCCGAAGAGGATCTTGTCGATGCCCTTGCGGCCGTGGGTGCCAAGGACGATCAGGTCGGCCTTGACGTCCTTGGCGGCGTTGAGGATCTCTTCCGCCGCGTATCCCGTGGCCACCCGGCCTTCCACGTTTTGTCCCGGGAAGTGTTCCTTGAGGAAGGCGTCCATGGTCTCCGTGGCCCCGGCCACGATGCCCTGGACGAAGTTGTCGATGTAGCTGGCCTGGACGTGGAATTCCACATACTGGTTGAGGGATGGGGCCACGTACAGCACCACCAGCTTGGCCCCGAAGGCGTCGGTCAGAAGCCGGGCATAGGACGCCACCTTGGGGCTGACCTCGGAAAAATCCAGTGCGCAGAGAATCGTCTCGATCTTGGCCATATGCTGCTCCCGTGGGTTTGGGCGTTGGAATTGTGAAACGATGCCCACACCCTAGCCCAAGCCCCGGGCGAAGAAAAGGGCCTGGCGACGAGGGTCAGCTTGCGGCCAGGACGCGTTTTTGCCGGTAGCGTTCGATGCGGTCCGAGAAAAAGACGTTGAAGGCGAAGCAGAAGGCCACGGTGACCGCCACGGACAGGACGGGGAGCAATTCCTGGGGATAGTAGTAGCGCAGCACGACGATGATGAGCCAGTGCGAGATGTAGATGGGATAGGAGAGTTCGCCGATGGTGCGGTCCCAGGTCACGTACTTGGTGAATACGAAGGCGTAGGGCAGGGTGAAGATGGCTAGGCCGTAAGTGAAAAGCTCCTTGGCGAAACCGCCGGGGAGAAACTGGTAGACCGCGAGGTAGCCGAGAAATCCCAGGGTCACGGCCTTGGGAAGCCAGGGCCGCATGGCCCGGGTGGTGATCCTGGCGTAGAAGCGGTGACACAGGATGCCCAGGATGAAAAACCCGAATTCAGCCGGGAAGAAGCGTTGTTCCCAGGGGTCGATGGGGAGTTCCACGCGGTAGATGTAATACCGCAGGGCGAAGCCCGCCCCGGCCAGGATCAGGAGCACGGCGAGCCTGCGGCGCACCAGAAAAGGAGCCAGAAGATAGAAGGTGAGCTCCAGGGAAAGGGTCCAGGCCTGGGGTATCAGGAGGAAAAACCAGGCCGGCTGGGGAGAAAGCAGGGCGTTGGCGTCAAAATACAGGGCTCCGGTATCTTTGGCCAGCCCCATGAAGAAGAGGATGTCCTGGCCGAAGATGGACAGGTTGGCCAGGATCAGGAGGGCTGAGGACACAGGGTTGAGATAGTCCTGACGCAGGAACCAGGGGCTCAGCAGGAGCGATGAATCCAGAAACAATCGGAAGAAAAGGGACACGGCCAGGGCCAGGGCCAGGATCATCCAGTAGGCCGGGAAGAGGCGCAAAAACCGGTTGGTGATGAACAGGCGGTAGCTGCCGGGACCGACATATTTCTCGCTCAGGATGAGCGACATGTAGAACCCCGAGATGATGAAGAAAAGCTTGATCGCGATGTAGGCGTCGGTAAAAACCAGCCCGAAGAGCGGCCCGGTGTGGTTGATGACCACGGTGATGGCCAGGAGAAAACGGATGGCGCCCATGTCTCGTCCTTGCGGAACCGCCCCGGACGCCCCATCCGGCGTCCGGGGCGAAGCCCCCGGAATCCTGAACCCTGACGGCGGATACGGCGATGCCGGACGACTCGCACCGCCTCCCTGCCTCAACCCCGGAGGGCGCGGGTCAGCTTGTCCTTGTCATCGATGAACAGCTTGTAATTAATGGAATCTTCCAAGGCCTGCCAACTGGCCTCGATGACGTTGTGGGACACCCCCACCGTGGTCCAGCGCCGGTTCTGGTCGCCGGACTGGCACAGAACCCGCACGTAGGACGCCGTGCCCGATTCCTCGCGGGTGGCCGAGGTCAGTACCCGCACCTTGAAATCCAACAGGCGCATCTCGCTCAATCGCGGATAAAAGCCCCGCAGCGCCTTGCGTAGCGCCCTGTCCAGGGCGTTGACCGGCCCCCGCCCCGTGGAGGCGGTGTGCTTGAGGCTGCCGCCCACCTTGATCATCACCGTGGCCTCGGTGGTCAGTTCGTTGCGCTCGAAGGCCTGGTCGTCCAGGATGCGGTAATGGATCGGCGTGAAATAGGACCGGGCCCGGCCCAGCACCCGGTTGAGCAGAAGCTCGTAGGAGGCCTCGGCCGCCGAATATTCGTAGCCCTTGCTCTCGCGCTCCTTGATGGTGGTCAGAAGCTCCAGCACGAAGGGGTCGTTCTTGTCCAGTTCGAAGCCGTATTCCCGGGCCTTGAACAGGATGTTGCTCTGACCCGAGAGGTCGGACAGGAGCACCCGCCGCCGGTTGCCCACCAGGGCCGGATCGATGTGCTCGTAGGTCAGGGGGTTGCGGGCCACGGCGCTGACATGCACCCCGCCCTTGTGGGCGAAGGCCGAATCCCCCACGTAGGGTTGCCGGGAAAACGGGGCCAGGTTGGCCACCTCGGCCACGAAGGTGGCCACCGGGGCCAGAAGCGGCAGGCGGCCCTCCGGCAGGCAGGCCCGGCCGAACTTGATCTCCAGGTTGGGAATGATGGCGCACAGGTTGGCGTTGCCGCAACGTTCGCCGTAGCCGTTGATGGTGCCCTGCACCTGGGTCGCGCCCTGGCGCACGCCCTCCAGGGCGTTGGCCACGGCCAGCCCCGAGTCGTTGTGGGGGTGGATGCCGAGTTTGGCTTCGGGCAGGGCGGCCCGCACGGCGCGCACCATCTCGCCCAGGTCGTGGGGCATGGTGCCGCCGTTGGTGTCGCACAGGATCAGCGCGTCGGCCCCGGCCTTGTGAGCCGCATTCAGGGCGGCCAGGGCGTAGTCCGGGTCGGCCTTGAAACCGTCGAAGAAATGCTCGGCGTCGAAGAACAGCTCCCGCACGTGGGGACGCAGATGGGCCAGGGAACCGGTGATGATTTCCAGGTTGCGTTCCAGGGTGGTGCGCAGGGCCTCGGTGACGTGGATGCCCCAGCACTTGCCGAAGATGGTCAGTACCTCGGTCTCGGCGGCCAGGAGGGCCTTGAGGTTGGGGTCGGCCTCGGCCGTGGACTTGGGGTTGTGGGTACTGCCGAAGGCCGCCACCCTGGCGGTTTTCAAGTCGTAGTTGCGAATCTCCTTGAAAAATCGCTTGTCCGTGGGGTTCGATCCGGGCCAGCCGCCTTCGATGTAGGCCACGCCCAGTTCGTCGAGTTTCACCGCCACCCGGATCTTGTCCTCGGTGGTCAGGTTGATGTCCTCGGCCTGGGTGCCGTCACGAAGCGTGGTGTCGTAGATGTCGATCCTGTCCATGGCCCCTCGTCGTGTTTTTCAAACATGGTAGCGGGTGCGGCTTGCGCCTGCAAGCCTTGATCAGCAGACCCGGTCGCCTCCCGGGCTGTCGAGGCCGAAGGCGTCGTGCAGGGCGCGTACGGCCAGTTCCAGGTATTTTTCCTCGATGAGACTGGTGATCTTGATCTCCGAGGTGGAGATCATGAGGATGTTGATGTTCTCGTTGCGCAGACAGGTGAACATCATGGAGGCCACGCCCGAGTGGTTGCGCATGCCCACGCCGATGACCGACACCTTGCACACGTTCAAATCGTGCTGCACCTCCACCGCGCCGATGTCCTTGTTGTCGCGGGCGAGGATCTCCAGGGTCTTCTCCAGGTTGGTCCGGGAGATGGTGAAGGTCATGTCCGTGCGGCCGTCGCGGCTGGTGTTCTGCACGATCATGTCCACCAGGATTCCCGCATCGGCGATGGGGCTGAAGATGGCGGCGGCCACACCGGGGCAATCCATGACGTTGAACACGGTGATGCGGCACTGATCCTTGTCGTAGGCGATGCCCGAAACCAGCACGTCTTCCATCAGCTCATCCTCCTGGGTGACCAGTGTGCCGGGATCGTCGCAGAACGTCGAACGCACCCGGACGGGAACATTGTATTTCTTGGCGAACTCCACGGACCTGATCTGCAAGACTTTGGCCCCCATGCTGGAGAACTCCAGCATTTCATCGTAGCTTATGCGGTCGAGCTTGCGGGCCGTGGAGCACATGTTGGGATCGGTGGTGTAGACGCCCTTGACGTCGGTGTAGATCTCGCACACGTCGGCATCGAGGGCCGCAGCCAGGGCCACGCCCGTGGTGTCCGAGCCGCCCCGCCCAAGCGTGGTCAGCCGGCCGTGACAGCTCACCCCCTGGAACCCGGCCACCACCAGCACGTCGAATTCCTCGAGCATGTCCAAAAGCTTGGCGTTGTCGATCTCCAGAATGCGGGCCCGTCCGTAGTTGTTGTTGGTCAGGATGGGAATCTGGAAGCCCATGACCGAGCGGCATTTGATGCCGGCGTCTTTGAGCAGCATGGCGAAAAGGGTCACCGAGACCTGCTCGCCCGTGGTCACCAGGGCGTCGCACTCGGAGGGATCGGGGTCGGCGGACCACTGCCTGGCCAGTCCCAGCAGGCGGTTGGTCTCCCCGGACATGGCCGAGAGCACCACCACCACCTTGAAGCCTTCCTCCAGGCCCTTTTTCACCCGAGCCTCGACCTGCTTCATGCGATCCAGCCCGGCCACCGACGTGCCGCCGTATTTTTGCACCAGTATGCGCATGCTTCCTCCGCGTTTGCGGGGCCGCGTCAGGCGCGGTCCCGAGGGTCCGTGTCGCCGGGCGGGGGGCCAAGGCCGCCGTTCCCGGAAAATGTCCCCACAAAATCCGCCAGATGGGGCGCCAGGGCGGACAAAAGCGCCTCGCCCCCCGGGCCCTGGGCGTCGATCTCCGCCACCCGCCCCCCTGCGGCGGGCCGGAACGTAAAGGCCAGATGGTCGCGCTCCAGGCAGCCGGCCGGCAGATGCTCGGCCCATTCCACGGCCAGAATGCGTCCCGTGCGGCCGTGTCCGGGGCGGCCGCGTCCCGGGTCCGCCAAGTCCGCAAGGTCCGGGGCGTCGCCGGAAAAGCCGGGAGCCGCTGCCCCGGCGGATTCGGCGTTGTCCTCGAAAAGCTCTCGGGCCTCTTCCCCGTGCAGGCGGTAGAGGTCCATGTGCACCACTTCCGGCCGGGTGGGATAAATGTTGACCAGGTTGAAGCTGGGGCTTGCCACCTCGGCTTCGTCGCCGCCGGGCAGGCTTTCGGCCAGTCCGCGAATGAAGGTGGTTTTGCCCGATCCCAGGTCGCCGCGCAAGAGCACAACCGTCAGGCCCGGGGCGTTTTTCAGGACCGCGGCCACGGCCGCCCCCAGGCGCAGGGTGCCGGACGCGTCCGCGAGGACCACGGCGGTGCGGGAATCAGGCATGGGGCGACTATTTCACGATGGCGCTTAAGATGTCGCGCATGCCGATGACCCCGACCAGCTTCCCGCCGTCCACCACCGGCACGGTGTGGAAATTGCGGTCGGTCATAAGCGTGGCCACCTCGTCCACCCCCGTCTCGGAGGTGACGCAGACGGGTCGTGGGGTCATGGCCGATTCCACGGTCATGGCCGTGATCTTCTCCATCTCCCGGTCCAGATCCTTCATGGAGCTCAAGGGCACGAACCCGTCGAGCAGGGAGAAGACCGAGGGCAGGGAGATTTTTTTCTGCTGGGCCACCAGGTCGCTCTGGCACAGGATGCCCACCACCGCGCCGTCGGGGGTGACGACGGGCAGTCCGTTGACTCCCTTGTCCAGAAGCAGGCGGGCGGCCTGGGATATTTCCGTGTCCGGGGTGACGGTCGCCACCTGGCGGGTCATGACGTCTTTGGCTTTGCGCATATGTCGTCCTTCGCTTGCGGGTTATGGTGGCGAAACGCCCGGGGCAGGGCATCGGCGATGTCCACGGCCGTGTTCCCCCGGCGGGGGAATCGTCCGGCCAGGCGTTCGCCGCAAAGGCCATGCCAATACACTCCGAGGCAGGCCGCAAGCAAGGGGGGGAGCCCTGCGGCCAAAAGCCGGGCCACGACCCCGGCCAGCACGTCGCCGGACCCGCCCACGGCCAGGTTCGGCGCGGCATGGGGCGACAGAATGACCGGGCAGGCCGGGCCGGCCGGGCCGGAACCGTCCACGATGACCGTGCCCGGGCCCTTGAGCACGACCACGGCCCGGGTGCGCCTGGCCAGGGCCCGGGCCGCCCCGGGCCGGTCGGCCTCCACCTCGGCCACGGACAGCATGAGCAGCCGGGCCATCTCCCCGGGATGCGGGGTGAGCACGGCACGCGGTCCCAGGCGGCCGGCCAGGTCCGGCGTCTCGGCCAAAAAATGCAGGGCGTCGGCGTCGAGGACGACGGGTCCGGGCAGGGGGCCGGGGGAAAACAGTCCGGCCAAAAACGCCTCGGCCCCGGCGTCGCGGCCAAGCCCCGGGCCGACGGCCACGGCGTCGGCCGCCGCCGCCAGATCGCGCACCGCCCCGGCCATGTCCGCCGACCAGCCCGCCCCGGGCCGGGGCTCGGGCAGGGGCGCGGTCATGATCTCCGGCCGTCCGGCCTTGACCGCGGGCTCGATCCCGGCCGGGCAGGCCACGGTGACCAGCCCCGCCCCGGCCCGCATGGCCCCCATGGCGGCCAGAAGCGGCGCGCCGGTCAGGCCCGGGCTGCCGCCGGCCACCAGGATCTTTCCGGCCGTCCCCTTGTGCATGAGGGGCAGGGCGGCCGGGACATGGTCCATGATGCCCGGGCAAAGGCCCGCAAACGATGCCGGATGGGCGGCCTTGACCTGGGCCGGGATGCCGATGGGGCAGACGTGCAGGCGGCCGGTGAAGGGCCGGGCCCAGGGCAGGAAAAGACCGGTCTTGGCGGCCTCGAAGGTGGCCGTGGCCGTGGCCCGTACGGCGTCGGGGCCGGGGAGGCCGGTCAAGCCGTCCAGGCCCGAGGGGATGTCCAGGGACAAGACGAAGCATTTACTGGCCAGGGCGTTTATCCCCGCCACCCAGGCCGCGAAGTCCGGGGCCAGGGGGCCGCGAAACCCCGTGCCCAGGAGTCCGTCCACCAGGATGTCCGGGCGCTCGTCCCGGGAACGTCCGGCCCGGGACAGGGGGGCCATGGGCAGGCCGAGCGTTTCGGCCAGACGCAGGTTGTAGGCTGCGGATCTGCGGAAGCGGGCCCTTTTGCGGGCCAGAAGGACCAGGGGCTCGGCCCCGGCGGCGGCCAGCATCCGGGCCAGGGCCAGGGCGTCGCCGCCGTTTTGGCCGGGACCGGCATAGAGATGGACCCGGACCCCGGAAAGGGGCCCGTATTCCTTTTCGAGCACGCCACAGGCCGCCCGGGCGGCGTTTTCCATGAGCACGTGGGGGTGGAAGCCGAAATCGTCCATGGCCGCCGCGTCCCAGGCGGCCATCTCGGCCGGGGTGGGCAGGGGGACATGGCTGCCGTCTGGCAGGGCGGCGGGCGCGTTCACGAGGAACGTCCCCGGGATCGCCTGCCGGGATGGCGGCGCTTGGCGGCCGGATCGGGAAAGACCCGCTCGGCCGGGGGCGTCCAGGTGCCGGGATCGGAACCGGACGGGACGGCGCGAAGGGGCGACAGCCCGGCCGGATCGCCTGCCGTTCCGGGGCCGCCGGGGCCGCCGGGGCAGCCGGAGCAGGACGGAGCCGGGCGGGCGGCCGGGGACGGTCCCTCGGCCACCACCACGGCGGCGGCCAGGCCCCGGTCGTGGGTCAGGCTGACGTGGAAGGATGTGGCCCCGATCTGCCGGGCCCGGGCGGCGGCCGGGCCGGACAGGCGCAATACGGGCCGGCCCAGGGCGTCGGGCAGCACCTCGAGGCACTGGAAGGTGATGCCGCCGGTGAACCCCGTGCCCAGGGCCTTGACCGCCGCCTCCTTGGCCGAAAAGCACCCGGCCAGGGTCAGGATGGGGTTTCTGCCGACGCGGGAGGCCAGTTCCGCCGGGGTCAGGATGCGCCGGGAAAAGGCCTCGCCGAAACGGTCATGGGCCTTTTCGATGCGCGAGATCTCCACCACGTCCAGCCCCAGTCCCACGATCATGCCCGCCCCCTCACGAGACGAACCCGGACACGATGTTCGCCATGCGCGAGACGGCCTCGGGAAACCCGGTGATCACCGCCCGGGCCACGATGGCGTGGCCGATGGAATATTCGTTGACCCCGGACACCCGGGCAAAGGGCAGGATGTTCACGTAGTCCAGGCCGTGCCCCATGTTGACCCGAAGGCCCAGGCCACGGGCCTGGTCCAGGGCGGCCAGGAGCCGGTCGAACTCGGCTTGGCGGGCGGCCCCGGCCTTGGCCTCGGCGTAGGTTCCGGTGTGCAGTTCCACGTAGCCCGCCCCGGTCCCGGCCGCCGCCGCGATCTGGGCCGGGTCGGGGTCGATGAACAGGCTGACCTCGATGCCCGCCTCGGTCAGGGGGGCGATGAAGGCGGCCAGGGCGTCTTTTTGCCCGGCCACGTCCAGGCCGCCCTCGGTGGTCAGCTCGCGGCGTTTCTCCGGCACCAGGCAGACCAGGTCGGGGACGATGCGCCGGGCGATGTCCCCCATCTCCCGGGTGGCGGCCATTTCCAGATGCAGCCGGGTCTTGACCGTGCGGCGCAAAAGCTCCACGTCCCGGTCCTGGATGTGCCTGCGATCCTCGCGCAGATGCACGATGATGGCCGCCGCGCCGGAGAGTTCGGCCAGGGAGGCGGCCAGGACGGGATCGGGTTCGGCGGCCAGCCTGGCCTGCCGGAGGGTGGCCACGTGATCGACATTGACGGCGAGATGCGGCATGGTATTCTCCTTGCAGATGACAACGAACCTCGTCGGCCGGGCGCCCATGGGCGCGCGGACGGCATGACGGGCCGCCCCGGGGAAAGACCATGGGCGGCATACGTTTTTCCGGTGTAGGCGAGGCCCGGGGGCTTGTAAAGGCCGTGTTGACAAGTGCAATTCCTGTACGTATTGGAGCACGGTTTTTTCCCTCGGCGGCCATGTGCGTAACCGCGCGTGCGGCGAAAACCCGTCCCGGGGCCGAGCAGGCCACGGGACCAACCTTCGACACAAAGAGCAAGACATATGAATCTGTGCATCGTGGGGACCGGATACGTGGGGCTGGTCAGTGCGGCCTGCTTTGCGGAAATGGGCAACGACGTCTGCTGCGTGGACATCAATCCCCGCATCGTGGAGAACCTGCGCCAGGGCGTCATCCATATCTATGAGCCGGGACTTGATGAACTGGTGCGGCGCAACACCGCCGAGGGACGCCTGAAGTTCACCACCAGCATCGCCGAGGGCATGGAAAACGCCCTGTTCGTGTTCGTCACCGTGGGCACGCCGCCCAAGGAGGACGGCTCCTGCGATTTAAGCTATGTCTATCAGGTGGCCCGGGACATCGGGGCGGCCATGCGCGACTACAAGATCATCGTGGACAAATCCACGGTGCCCGTGGGCACGGCGGACAAGGTGCGCGAGCTTGTGACCGAGGAGTTGGAGAAACGCGGCGAGCACATCGAGTTCGACGTGGTGTCCAACCCGGAGTTTCTCAAGGAGGGCGACGCGGTCAGCGACTTCTTCAAGCCGGACCGGGTGGTTGTCGGCACGGACAACGTGCGCACGGCGGAGCTGTTGAAGGCCCTGTATGCGCCCTATGCCAGAAGCCGCGACAAGCTCATCGTCATGGGCGTGCGCAGCGCCGAGATGACCAAGTATGCGGCCAACTGCATGCTGGCCACCAAGATCTCGTTCATCAACGAAATCGCCAACGTGTGCGAGCTGGTGGGCGCGGACGTGCGCGAGGTGCGGGTGGGCATCGGCTCCGACAGCCGCATCGGCTACCAGTTCATCTATCCCGGCGTGGGCTACGGCGGCTCCTGCTTCCCCAAGGACGTCAAGGCCCTGATCGACACCGCCAAGCAAAGCGGCTACGAGCCCACGGTCCTTTCCGCCGTGGACGAGCTCAACGCCCGGCAGAAGCATGTGCTGTCCAAAAAAATCGCCGGTTTCTTCGCCTCGCGCGGCGGTGTGGCGGGCAAGACCCTGGCCCTGTGGGGCCTGGCCTTCAAGGCCAACACCGACGACGTGCGCGACGCCTCGGCCTTCGAGCTTATCCGGGATCTGACCGCGATGGGCATGAAGATCCGGGCCTTCGATCCCGTGGCCGGTCCCAACACGCGCAGCCATTTCGAAGAAAACGAGCTGTTGACCGTGGTGGACGAGCAGTACGCGGTGCTGGACGGGGCCGACGCCCTGGCCGTGGTCACGGAGTGGAACCAGTTCCGCAACCCGGACTTCCCGCGCATCAAAAAGACCCTGTCCGAGCCCGCAGTCTTCGACGGCCGCAACCTCTATTCCCCGGAACTCATGGCGAGCCTGGGGCTTACCTACTACAGCATCGGCCGCCCGGACCCCAAATAGGCCCGAAACGGTCACTCCCGCACAAGAAACGCCGCCTCCGGACGATCCCGGGGGCGGCGTTGACGTTTTTTTTGGGCAGGCGGAACTACCGGCCGGGTTCCAGGGTGCGCAGGCAGGTGCGCAGCATCAGTTCCCGCAGGATGACCCGTTCGTATTCCACGTGACCTCCCTCGGGAACCTGATCCTCGACGTCGGCCAGGGCCCGCTCCACGAACTGGGTCTCTTCCCAGAAATCCAGAAGTTCGTCGTCGGCAAGGCCCTTTATCTGGTCTTCCAGGGGGAAATGGTCGGCATCAAGATAGAATCGGCCCATGGAGCGTCCTTCGGTGTGGCGTCCGGCGCACGGCGGCGGCCGGAGCGTGGCGGCGTCCGGGGAGGGGAAACACCGGGGCGCGCCGTGGTGATGGCCCCATGTAGCGGGTGTTTTCAAATTGCGCAAGCGCCGGGAAACGCCCGGGCCGGATCACTGTGTAGCATCCCCGGTGTGTTGCGGTATCTGGGCCCGGGGTTCGTATTCCATGCTCACCTGGCCGTTTATGACCGCGCCTTCCTCGATGACCACCGACGGAGCGCAGATGTTGCCCTCCATGCGTGAGGTCTTGTTGAGGGTCACCCGGATCGAGGCCTCCACGTCGCCCAGGATGCGGCCGTTGGAGATGAGCGTGCCCACCCGGATGCGTCCCTCCACGAATCCTTCCTCGCCCAGCACCAGGGTTCCGTCGGAGGTGATGTCGCCGTTGACCCCGCCGTCGATGCGCACGGTGCCCTGGAAATCGAACTGGCCGTTGTACTGGGTGCCGGCCCCCAGGAACGCGGTGATTTCGTCGTGGCGGATGGCTTTTTTCCGCGAGGATCGTCCAAACATGTTTCGGCCTCGTTGCAAGTGTGATGAAGCGGGCATAATCCTAGCCGACTCTGGCGGCAAAGGGAACCCATGTCCGCAGGTCTGGAAAAAACGGCCACGCTGGCGGAACAGGTCAGTCCGGAGCCGGGCCTGGGCCGGAATGCCCCGAATTGCCAGGTTCCCGGCAGGCGACCGGTTCGGGAATCATCCGGACCTCCCGTTGCGGGAAGGGGATGGAGATGCCCTCCTCCCGAAAAATGCGGTCGATGAGAAAACGCATCTCCGAGGCCGTGGACACGCCGTGGGAGACGTCGGCGACCCAGAACATGAGCTTGAAGTCCAGGGAACTCTCCCCGAAATTGATGAACTGCACCAGGGGGGCGGGGTCGGACAGCACCCGGGGATGCTCGGCGGCCGCCCTGAACAGCAGGTCGCGGACCTTTTCCGTGTCCGAACCGTAGGCCACGCCCACGGTCACCTCGCGGCGCACCCGGGGATCCCTGTGGGACCAGTTGACGATCTGGCCGGTGATCAGGTCGGAATTGGGCACGAAGATGGTGGCGTTGTCGAAGGTCTGGACCACGGTGTTGCGGATGTTCACCTTTTTGACCTGGCACCATGTCTCGCCGAGCTGGATGGTGTCCCCGGCCTGGATGGAACGGCCGAAAAGCAGGATCAGCCCGGCGATGAAATTGTTGACGATGTTTTGCAGCCCAAAGCCGATGCCCACGGAAAGTCCGCCGGCCACCACCGCCAGGCTGGTGAAGTTTGCGCCCAGGAGAAAAAGCCCGGTCAGGACGTAGAGGCCCCAGGCGACATAGGTGGCCGAAACGGACAGCACGTCCAGGATGCCCTGGTCCCATTCCGGGCGCAGCCGGGCCGCCTCGGGCAGAAAGGACTTGAAGGAGGCCACTGCCGTGCGGGCCACGTGGAAGCCCACCACCAGAAGGGCCAGCCTGCCGACGGAAAGGCCGATGTCCCGGTAGCCGACCTTGAAGTCCAGGATGTCGAAAAAGACCGTCCGCCCGCCAAGCTGGGCGCAAAACCAGTACAAGGCCAGGAAAAAAAGCCCCAGGTGGAGCAGGGGGGCCACCAGCCCGCCCACCATCCCCCGGGCGAAAAGCGGCACGCCCGCGGCCTCGGCCCTCTCCAGCCAGCGGGCGATGAGGCGCCCCAGGCGCAGGCTGCACTGCAAAAAGGCCAGGACCAGGAACCACCCGGACACCACCAGATGCGACAGGTTGGCGTAGCCCACCACGGCGGCCAGGGCCAGGAGGGCGAACAGCCAGCGGTCGGCCGCAGTCAGAAGCGCGATCAGGTCGGGCGCATCGTCCCGGGGGGCGCGGCGGGCGGCAAAAGCGGCCGAGAAAAACAGCAGTGCCGTCCAGACAAGCTCGGCATAGGGGCCGGGAAGTCCCGTCACCCGCAGGATGAGGCCGCAGGCGAAGAGGAAAAACAGGTGGCGCAGGGGGTTTTTAGCGTCGTCGGCCCCGGGGTCGCCCAGAAAGACCGCCAGAAACCGGGAAAAGGATAGGAGGGCGGCGGCGAAAAAGATCTCGGCCGCAACGCTTAACACCTCGAACAGTAGGAACGGCGAGGCCGTCGCGGCCCAGGAAAAGGCCAGGCCGAGGCCCGTGAAGCGCAAAACCCCACGCAGCTTGAGCACCCCGGTCAGGCCGGGGAAGCGCCGGATGATGCGCGCCGACAGCATGGACGCGGCCAAAAGGGCCACCAGGGCCAGAACCGCCGGTTTGGCCAGTCCGTCCCAGGGAGAGGTACCCTGTTCCCCGGCGAAAAAGGATCGGTAGGCCCCAAGCGAGGACAGCCACAACTCCATTTTGAGCTCGGGTTCGGCCCAGGCGCCGGGACTGAGCAGGCTCGGGGCGGGAGTGAGGAAAAAATCCTTCCAGGCCCCGGCGAACCGGTCACGGACGTTTTGTTCCATCTCGGCGATCCCGGCCTGGAGACGGGCGGCCGGGCCGAGTTCGCGGTCCAGGGAGCCCTTGACCCGGGTCAATGCCTTTTTCACCCCGGCCACGTAGCGTTGGTAATAGTCGATGGCTTGGCCCACCTCGCCGTCGGGCTTGTCCGCCGACTGCCGGGAAAATTCGCCCTCCAGGGTCTCGATCTGCTCGAAGATGCGGCCGAGTTCCCCGGCCGTGGCCCGAAACGGCTCCACCAGGGCGTCCCCCCGGCTGCGCAGGCGGTCCAAGCCATGCAGCACCGCCCGCAACTCCCAGGGATTGCCCCCGGTCAGGGAGGTGATCACCGTCAACTGGTCGCGCATGGACTCCAGGGCCGAAAGCTCGCTGCGGAAGTCGCGAACGACCCGGGGCAGCACCGTCTCCATGGACTTGAACCGCGAGGCCTGGAGGATGAGCGCCTCCTGGTTTTTGCGCAAAACCAGTTTCCAGTCGTCGCCCTCCGCGTTCTGGGCCGAGGCGGGGGCGGCGGCCAGGAGGCAGGAGGCGACGAGCACCGGCAGAAGCAGGGTGGCGATGATGTGGCGCATGGTCTCCGGATGGCGGGCCGGGAGAAGGAGCCCTGGGAAAGATGGTGGGTGGCGGCGGCCCAGGCGGATGCGGCAGGCCCCGGGACGTTGCCGGCCGGCCGGGAGGGACGGCGGATTCCCCGGCCTGGCTACCGTTTGTCCATAGGGGTGTAGTCCCGCTGGTTTTTGCCGGTGTACACCTGCCGGGGGCGGTGGATCTTCATCTCCGTATCTTTCCACTCCTCGTGCCAGTGGGCTATGAAACCGGGCATGTTGCCGATGGCGATCATCACCGGGAACATGGGCACGGGGATGTTGATGGCCCGAAGCAGCAGGCCGGAATAGAAATTGACGTTGGGGAAAAGCCGCCGTTCGAGGAAAAAGCCGTCGTCTTGGGTCAATCCCTCGATCTCCAGGGCGATGTCGAACAGGGGGTCGCGCCGGGCCATGCCCGCGCTGAGCAGGTTTTCGTAGGCCTTGCGGATGAGCAGGGCCCTGGGGTCGTAGCATTTGTAGACCCGCTGCCCGAAGCCCATGAGCCGCCGCCGCCCGGCCTTGACCTCCTCCAGGAGGTTTGTTGCCGTATTGCGGCCGTCGCGTATCTCCTCGAACATCTCCACGACCCCGACCCCGGCCCCGCCGTGCAGCCGGCCCCACAGGGCGCAGATGGCCGCCGAGATGGAGGCGAACAGGTTGGCCTGGGAGGAGCCGACCATGCGCACCGTGGCGCAGGAGGTGTCCAGGCCGTGGTCGGCGTGGGCGATGAAAAAGAGCGACAGGGCCCGTACAATGGGGGCGGGGGGCTCGTAGAGCCGGAAGGGCACGGAAAACATCATGTGCAGAAAATTGCGGCAATAATCCATGTGCGGGTTGGGATACATCAGCGGCAGCCCGTCGGCCGTTCGGAAGGAGAAGGCCGCGATGGTGCGCACCTTGCTCATGATCTTGGCCGCCGCCAGACGGTATTCGGCGTCGGTGCGGATGTTCAACAGTTCGGGATAATAGCTGCCCAGGGCGTTGATCATGGCCGAGAGGATGGCCATGGGCTGGCCCAGGGGCGGAAAGCCGTCCAGATGCTTGAGCAAGCCTTCGTGCAAAAGCTCCTGGTCGCGCAACATGCCGCGAAATTCCGCCAGTTCGTCGCGGGCCGGAAGCTCCCCGAACATCAGCAGCATGGCCGTCTCCACGAAGGAGGCCCGTTCGGCCAGCTGCTCCAGGGGGTAGCCCCTGTAGCGCAACAGCCCGCGTTCGCCGTCGATGTGGGTGATGCCCGACTTGCAGGCCCCGGTGTTGGCGAATCCGGGATCGAAGGTGATCCAGCCGGTCTTGGCGCGCAGGGAGGTGACGTCGATGCCGCAGTCGCCTTCGGTGCTCCGGACAAGCGGCAGTTCGACGGTCTTGCCGTCGTAGGCGAGGGTGGCCGAAGGTTCGTTCATGATGGGCGCATCCTGTGGGCATGGGGTGAAAACAACAAAAATTCTATGCCATGCCGGGCACCTTGTCCACTCGCCGGGCGAGCCTTCGCCGTCAGCAGGCTCACGGCGGCACGCATTTCCGCAAGGCCTGCTCCGGCCAGGCCCTGATATCCTCCCGGCGGACTCCCGGAAGCATCCCTGACCTCAGGCTGGATTTTTCCAACGGTCAGGGGTATCCCCGCCCCCAGGCCGGCATCCCGCGGCCGCACAAGGAGCCGACATCGCGTGCGCGTCACCCTGTTCATCCCCTGCCTCGTCCAGGACGTCATGCCCGAGGCGGGCCTGGCCTGCCTTCACGTCCTTCGCGCCGCCGGCGTCGATCCCGTCGTGCCCAAGGGGCAGACATGCTGCGGCCAACCCCTGTACAAGCTCGGGCACACAGACAGGGTCAGGCCCCTGGCCCGCCGCGTCATCGACCTCTTTTCCGGATGCGACGCCGTGGTCTGCCCGTCCGGCTCCTGCACCCACATGATCCGCCGCTACCCCGGCCTTTTTCCCGACGACCCGGCCACAGCCGCCCGCGCCCGCTCCCTGGCCGCCCGGACCTACGAATTCACCGAGTTTCTCGTGGACATCCTCCATGTCACCGACTTTGGCGCGCATCTGCCCACCTCAGCCGTCTACCACGACTCCTGCCAGATGGGCCGCACCCTGAACCTCCATGCCCAGCCCCGGCTCCTGCTGTCCCGGGTCGCGGGCCTGACCCTCGTCGAACCCGAGACCCCTGACGCCTGCTGCGGCTTCGGCGGCCCGTTCAGCATGCGCTTCCCCGGCGTGTCCGAGGCCCTGACCCTGGACAAGATCCAGGCCATCCTGGACACCCGGGCCACCACCGTCATCTGCGCCGAACCAAGCTGCCTGCTCAATATCAAAGGCGCCCTGGCCCATAACCATACCCCGCTGCAAACCCTGCACATCGCCCAGGTGCTGGCCACCGGCCCAGGCGGAGGTAAGGCATGTGGGGGCGCTGCCCCCACGCCCCCGGCAGGGGGATAATCCCCCTGCACCCCGTGTTGCGCGGCGGCTTGGGCCGGGGGGCGCAGCCCCCGGCCCAAGCCGCCGCGAATCACCGGCCGCATGGCGCTTGCCCTGGCCGGGAGGCCCGTGCCCTGCCGGAGACCCCCATCACCGGGTCGAGGCCGAAGCCGCAAAGCGGCTTCGGCCTCGACCCGATAACGGGGGGTCCGGGGGGAATGATTCCCCCCGGGCGGGGCCCGGGGCGGCAGCCCCGGTGATATCTATATCCCGGCGCGATAAGGACACCTATGGACACGTTCGAACAACGGGCCGAAAAGGCGGCGGCGGATACGCGCCTGCGCGGCGTGCTCAGGCGCGCGGCGGGCGTGTTGCGCGGCCTGCGCGAACGCGCCTTTGCCGATTTCGAGGATTTCGAGGCGGCCAGGACGCGGCTCCGGGAGGCCCGGTTGCGCTCGGTGCTGCGCCTGCCGGAGATGCTTGCCCGGCTTGAAGAGCGCGTCACGGCGGCGGGCGGCGTGGTGCACTATGCCGGGGATGCCGCCGAGGCCCGGGAGATCGTGGTCGGTCTGGCCCGGGAGCGCGGCGTGCGGCTGGTGGTCAAGGGCAAGTCCATGATCGGCGAGGAGATCGGGCTCAATGGGGCCTTTGCCGGGGCGGGCATCGAGTCCGTGGAGACGGACCTGGGCGAATACATCATCCAGTTGGCGGGTGAGGGACCGTCGCACATCATTTCGCCCGCCCTGCACAAATCCCGGGAGGATGTGGCGGCGCTGTTTCAGGAAAAGCTCGGCAGGACGGCGGACACGGCCCCGGAGCTGACGCGGATTGCCCGGGAGGCCCTGCGGGAGAAGTTTCTGGCGGCGGACATGGGTGTCACGGGGGCCAACCTGGCCGTGGCCGATACGGGCAGCGTGGTCCTGCTTGAAAACGAGGGCAACATCCGTTTTTCCACCACCTGTCCCGGGGTGCATGTGGCCGTCATGAGCATCGAAAAGGTGGTGGAGACCCTGGACGACGCCGTGGACGTGCTGGCGCTTCTGCCCCGGAGCGCCACGGGGCAGCGCCTGCCGGTGTACCTGTCGGTCTTTACGGGCCCGCGCCGGGAGGGCGAGGCGGACGGGGCCGTGGAATTCCATCTGGTGCTGCTGGATAATGGACGGAGCCGGATATTGGCCGATCCGGTCATGCGCGAGATGCTTTTGTGCGTGCGCTGCGGGGCCTGCCTGAACGTCTGCCCGGTGTACAAGACCATCGGCGGCCACGCCTACGGCTGGGTCTATCCGGGGCCCATGGGATCGGTCTTGACGCCGCTGCTCATGCCGTCCCGGGAGACCTTCGCCCTGGCCCACGCCTGCACCGGCTGCGGGGCCTGCCGGGAGGCCTGCCCGGCGGGCATCGACCATCCCGGGATGCTTTTGGAGCTGCGGCGGCGCGGCGTGGAGGACATGGGATGGTGCGGCCCGGGCCAACGCCTGTTGGCCGGGGCGGCTGAGGCGGCCCTGGCGCATCCGCTCCTCTACCGGGGGCTTCTGGGCGGCCTGCGGGCCGTGGACCCGGGGCTTACGGCGCTGTCCAGGCTGCCCGTCCTGCGGGCATTCGCCAGGAAGCGCCGGGTTCCAAGGCTCAGGCCCCCCTTCCGGTCCCGCATCGGGGCCACTTCCCGGGAGAGGCCTGGCCGGGGAGGCGGGCGATGAAACCCTTCGGGATATCCGCACCCCGCAATACCCGGCGGGTCATGTTCGAGCGCCTGGAAAAGGCCCTTTGCGACGCCCCGAGTCCGCCGAAAAGACAGCCGGTCGCGTCGGCCTCCGATACCGGCCAGCCTGACCGGGACGCCCTGCTTGCCGCCTTTCTGGGCAACCTGGACGCGGCCGGGGTGAGCCACGCCACGGCCGGGAACCCGGACGAGGCGGCGGGGGCCATCAGGGCGTTTGTACGCGCCAGGGAGGCGCAATGCGTCGCGATCTGGGAGGCGGAGGTGTTGGCCGGCCTGACGGGGTGCGACGTGGCCGGGGTGGTGCGCGGCATGGGGCTTGGCGTGGTCATGCCTTACGGGGAGCGGCCGTGTCCGGACACGGCCCGGGCCGAGGTGGGGATCACCGGGGCGGCGGCGGCCCTGGCCGCGACCGGGACCGTGGTCCTGACCAGCGGCCCGGGGATGCCCCGGTCGGTGTCCATCGTGCCCCCGGCCCACCTGGCAGTGGTGCCGCAAAGCCGCATCCTGCCGGACCTGGCGGCCTATTTCGCGACGCTTTCCCCGGTGGCCGGACTTCCGGCAGCCATCCACGCCGTGTCCGGGGCCAGCAGCACGGGCGACATCGAATTCGTGTACGTCAGGGGCGCCCACGGCCCCGTGGCCGTGCATGTGATCGTTCTGGGCTGGCTGTAGGGCGAGGGCGGAATCCCGGCCGTCCCCGGTTGCGGCGCACACGGCAAGCATCCCGTCCCGGCCGGAACCGCGGCATGTCGCCGAAGGTTGCGACGCGTTCCGGGGGGTTTGGCGAGTGTCACGTCCCTTAAAAAATACGATGGTATTTTTTAAGAAAAATCAATGGGTTTGGTTTTTTGCCTACGAAACGCCATATGCGCTTTTCGTGGACGCGACACTAGACGAAGGCGCTGATGGTCTTGGCCGCCTGCTGCTCGAATTCCGCGATGATCTCCGGCAGCCGCTCCAGGCCGATGCCAAGCATCTCCCAGGCCGAGGCTTCGAAGGGCGGCAGGACATAGAGGTTGCCGATGGCGATCTCCATGGCGTTGGCCATGAGGTCCGCCACGTGGATGATGGCCGCCTGCCGGGGGGTTTTGGCCTCGTCCGGGTCGTGGTGGTGGTTGATGCCGTCGCTTATGCCGCTGGGGAAGCGCCAGTGGGCCAAAAGGGGCTTGCTGACATCGGTGTGGCAGTAGCCGAAGGTCACGCGTTCGGCCTCGACCACGGGCACCCGGTTTTCCCGGGCGTAGAGCAGGGCGTCGGTGGAGGCGTAGGGCATCTTTTTGAAAAGGATCAGCCGCCCCGTGTCGTGCAACAGGCCCTCCACGAAAAACCGTTCCACGTTGTTGACCCCGGCGGCGTTGGCCAAAAGCTTGGCGAAAAGCCCGCAGGACACGGCGTGCCGCCAAAACGACCGCATGTCCACCAATTCCGGCGGGATCCCCTTGAAGTAGTTGATGGCCGTCACGCCCAGGGCCAGGGTGGAGATCTGGTCCATGCCGATAAGGGCCACGGCCCGCTCGATGGTCTCCACGGCCCCGGAAAAACTGTACAGAGGGCTGTTGGCCAGCCGCAGAAGCTTGGCCGACAGGCTCACGTCACGGCTGATGAGCGCCGTAATGCGGCTCATGGACGACTTGGGCGACTCCATTTCCTCCTTGAGCCGGAAATAGATGTCCGGAAACGAGGCCAACTCGGTCTCATGGGCCACCAGCCGGGCCGGGGCCGCGATCTCCATGGGCATGACGTCGGCCAGATGCTCCACGTTGACCGCCCGCCGTTCCTCCAGGGACGGCAGGGCCACGCCCCGGGCCATGTCCCGGGCCACGGCCTCGGCCACATGCCGGAAAAGGGCCAGGACCACGGGATGGTCAGGGTCCAGGAAGGCGAAAAAGTCGCCGGCGTAGGCGGCCGCCCCCTCCAGGTGCCTGTTGATCTCGTCCTGGCCGGGAGGGCCCTCCGCCGGAGCGTCGTCGATGTCCACGTCCGTGACCCCGAGCCTGCGGAAGCTCTCCAGATGGCGGGGACCGATGACCTGCCCGGCGGGCAGTGCCAGCCGTCCGTCGGGTGTGGCGACATCCGCCGCCGCAACCATTCCTGGGATGATGGCATCGATGGGTACGCGCGGCATGGCTCACCCGCCTTGGGGCGACGCGGCGCTCCCCGGCAGCGGCACGGGGAGGTTGCGCGAGAGCGCCCGGGGAAATGTGGTGACGTTTGGCATCGGTTCCTAGATCTTTTGGTAGGCCACCGCACCGGAAATGAACTTGGGCCGGAAGGCCGAACTGATCTTGTGCAGGGTCTCCGAATGCCCGAGGACCAGAAAGCCGCCAGGAGCCAGGTTTTCGTAAAACGACCCCACCACCTTCTTTTTCATGGCGTCGTCGAAATAAATGATCACGTTGCGGCAAAACACCACATGGGATTTGGGAATGCGCTTGACGGCCAGGATGTCGTTGAGGTTGACCACCGAAAACGACGTGAGCGACGCCACATGGGGCGCGACCTTGAGGCCGTCCTTGACGGCCGTGAAATACTTCTTTTTTATCGTTTCCGGGGTGGTCTTGAAGGCGTAGTCGGCATAGACCCCGGCCCGGGCCTTGGCCACCATGGCCGGAGACAGGTCGCAGCCGGTGATCTGGATCTTCCAGCGCCGGATGTCCACTCCGAGCTCCTCGTGGAGCATGATGGCCAGGGTGTAGGGTTCCTCCCCCGAGGAGCAGCCTGCGGACCAGATGTTGATCTCCAGGCGGCCGGCCTTGCGCCGTTCGGCCAGAAGCGGCAGCAGGATGTGGGCCTTGAAGCCATCGAGCTGTTTCAAGTCCCGGTACAGGCTGGTCTCGTTGGTGGTCACCAGCTCGTAGACCTGCTGCAGCTCCTTGTCGCGGCCCGGGTCATGGCGTAACAGGCGCAGATAGTCGCCAAAGGACTTGAGCCCGAGTTCGCCCAGGCGTTTGCCGAAGCGGTTTTCAAAAAGGTACTTGCGTTTCTCGTCCACCCAGATGCCGCATTTGGTGTAGATGAAATCCCGAAGCTCGCGGAACTCGTCGTCGGTGATGGCCGCTGTGCGCCGCAGAAGAAGCGGGCCCGAGGCGGATGTGGTGGAAAGGGATATGCTCATGGTTTTGGAGAAAGCGTGATTTCACCCGCTTCTAGCAAGGGTTCTTGTCGATGACAAGCCGATGCGCCGTTTTTGGGGATCGCTTGAACGGGAATATCCGGAAGCATGGGCCGAAACACCGTTGCACATGCTTTGCGGAACGCGGGTTTTCATGGAAACTGCACACGCCGGCCGACTGACGAGGGGGAGCCAAAAAGCGGATACCATGGCACTATGGCTTTTTTCCCGGGCGTATGCAACGGTTTTGAGGCTGGCGAGAAAAGGCGCAAAATTCCAGAGACTCTTGAGAAGCGGCAGCCCGCCGAGACAAGGAGACCACACCCCATGAAGAGTTTTCGCAAGGAGCTGTGGATGCAGGTGCCCGCCCGGCGCGGGTTCGTGAACATCACGCCGGACGTGGAGGCCTGCCTGCGCGAATCGGGCATCCAGGAAGGCCTGTGCCTGGTCAATGCCATGCACATCACCGCCTCGGTGTTCATAAACGACGACGAGCCCGGCCTGCACCACGACTACGAGGTATGGCTGGAAAAGATCGCCCCCCACGAGCCCGTGGCCCAGTATCGCCACAATGTCGGCGAAGACAACGCCGACGCCCACATGAAGCGCCAGGTCATGGGCCGCGAGGTGGTGGTGGCGGTCAGCGGCGGACGCCTGGACTTCGGCACCTGGGAGCGCATTTTTTACGGCGAGTTCGACGGCCGCCGCAAAAAAAGGGTGCTGGTCAAGATCATCGGCGAATAGGCCGGGGGCCGCCTCGGCTCCTCCGGCGGGCCGGGCGGCCGGGCGGCCCGGGTGGTCACGGCGCGTTGACAGGCCCAAACACCATCGCATAAGCGGGACTCCCTCGCCCCGTCCGAGGGCAGGGAGGCGAACGGCATGGCGCACATCTTTCGGGTCGGCGAGCTGACGCGGGCGGTCAAGGAGGTACTTGAGGCCGAATTCCCCCTGGTGTTCGTGCGCGGCCAGGTCTCCAACCTGTCGCGGCCCTCGTCGGGCCACATCTATTTCACCCTGAAGGATCCCGAGGCGGCCCTGGCGGCGGTGTGGTTCCGGGGAGCCCACGGCGGGGCCGCGACCGAGGCCGGGGAGCGTTACAACCCGGTCACGGGCGAGGTGCTGGAGCCCGAGGCGGCGGCGCGCCTGACCGACGGCATGGAGGTTCTGTGCGCCGGGCGGCTGACGGTCTATCCGCCGCGCGGGGTCTACCAGCTGGTGGTGGAGATGGTGGAGGAGCTCGGCGCGGGCAGGCTTCACCAGGAGTTCGAGGCCCTCAAGCGCGAACTGGCCGGCCTGGGCTATTTCGACGCCTCGCGCAAGCGTCCCCTGCCGCCCCACCCCGGGCGCGTGGCCGTGGTCACCGCAGCCACCAGCGCAGCGCTTCGCGACTTCATCAGGATCGGCCGGGAACGCGGCTTCGGCTGCCAGGTTCGCATCCACGACACCCCGGTTCAGGGCGAGGCCGCGCCCGGGCGCATCGCGGCGGCCCTGGCCGATATCGGCCGCCAGGGCTGGGCCCAGGCGGTGGCGCTCATCCGGGGCGGCGGGTCCATCGAGGATCTGTGGGCCTTCAACACCCGGGCCGTGGCCGACGCCGTGTTCGCCTGCCCCGTGCCCGTGCTCACGGGCGTGGGCCACGAGGTGGACACCACCATCGCGGACATGGTGGCCGACGTCCGGGCCGCCACGCCCTCCCACGCCGCCCAGACCCTGTGGCCCGAGAGGCGGGTCTACGTGCAGCGCGTGGACGACCTTGAATCCGCCGCCGTGGCCGCCGCGGGCCGCCTGCTGGCGGGCCTTGAGGCCCGGCTGGCCCACCTGTCCCGGGGGCTGTCCTGGCTCTCCCCGGTGCAGCGCCTGGAGCGCGCGGCCCTGGCCCTGTCCGCCCTGGACGGGCGGCTGACGCGGGCCGGAGAAGCCCTTGCCGGCGACGCCGGGCGGCGGCTGGAAGGGCTGCGGGACCGCCTGGCCCGGACCGTGGGGCCGGGCGGCGGGCTGGATGCGGCTTTCGCCCGGGACCGGGCGGCCCGGCTGTCGCAACGCCTGGAGGCCGCCATGGGCCGGATCGTGCTTGAGCGGGAACGCGCCCTGCGGGAGGCCGAGCTGCGGCTGGCCGGGCTCGACCCCATGGCCCCCCTGGCCCGGGGCTACAGCCTGACCACCCTGGTCCGCACGGGCAGGTTCCTGCGCCGGGCCCGGGATGCGGCAAAGGGCGACAAGATAGCGGTCATGGTGTATGAGGGCACGATCCGGGCCGAGGTGACCGAGGCGGCGGAGGATGCCGCGTCCGTCACCTCGGCCCGGGAACCCGAGCACGGGGGAGGCCGGAGATGAGCGCCAGGCAGGAAACGTTCGAAAAGACCTTGGAACGGCTGGAGACCGTGGTGGCCAGGCTGGAATCCGGGGACGCGTCCCTTGAAAAAGGCGTGGCCCTTTTCAAGGAAGGCATGATCCTGGCCGCGTCCTGCCGCAAGCGGCTCGACGACGCCAAGATGGAAATTTCCCTGGCCATGGGCGGCACGCCGGGCGGCGTGGCGCCGTTTGGCGACGAACCCGGGGACGATGACGCCACGGAGGGACCGGGAGGCGACGCGGATGTGGGTTAAAGACAGGCTGGCGGCCTACGCCGCCCTGACCGCCGGCTACCTGCGGGACCGTTTCGGCAGGAGGCTGCGCGAGGCGGGAACCCCCGAGACCCTGATCGCCCCCATGGAGTACAGCCTGCTGGCCGGTGGCAAACGGCTGCGCCCGGCCCTGTGCCTGGCCTTTGCCGAGGTCCACGGCCTGCCGGCCGCAGCGGTGCTGCCCTTTGCCGCCGCCTTCGAACTGATCCACACCTATTCGCTCATCCACGACGATCTTCCGGCCATGGACGACGACGATCTGCGCCGGGGCCGGCCCTCCTGCCACAAGGCCTACGGCGAGGCCCAGGCCATCCTGGCCGGGGACGCCCTTTTGACCGAGGCCTTCGGGGTCATGGCCGAGACGGCCCCGGCGGTTCCCGAAAAGGCCGTGCTCACGGCCCTGGCCGAGGCGGCCTTTGCCGCCGGAAGCGCCGGGATGGTGGGCGGCCAGATGCTGGACATGGACTATACCGGCCGCGACGGCGTGACCCTGGCCCAGGTGGCGGCCATGCAGGCCAAAAAGACCGGGGCGCTTCTCCGCTCGGCCTGCGTATGCGGAGCCGTTTTGGCCCAGGCCCCGCCCCGGGACGTGGACCGGGCGGCGGACTACGGCCGAAGCCTGGGCGCGGCCTTCCAGATCGCCGACGACATCCTGGACGTGGTGGGCGACGAGGCGGCCATCGGCAAGCCCGTGGGCAGCGACCAGGCCAAGGGCAAAAACACCTTTCCCTCCCTGGCCGGCCTGGAAAAAAGCCGGGAGATGGCCCTGGCCGAGACGGATGCGGCGGTACGCGCGGTATCGGTCTACGACGGGGAGGCGGCGCGGTTTCTTGGCGAACTGGCCCGCTACGTGGTGACCCGGGTCTCCTGACCCGCAGGCTGGCGCGACCCGCCATATCCTTAGGAACATGCACAGACGTTCACCTCGCCTGCCCGAAACGCCCGCGCCCGGATCGCACGGATCACACGGATCACACGGATTACGCGGACAGCCCGGGCCGCACGGGCCGCCCGGATCGTACGGACCGCCCGGATCGTACGGAAGCGGCACAGGCTGGCGGCACGGCGCATCGCGCCGGGAGACATGATGTCCGACTTCGAACAACACTCGCTACGGATTCTGCCCACCATCACCGACCCCGGGATGGTGGCCGCCCTCTCCCCCGAGGACATGGCCGGCCTGGCCCGGGAGATACGCCAGGTGATCATCTCCACCGTGTCCATGAACGGGGGGCATCTGGCCCCGTCCCTTGGGGTGGTGGAACTGACCCTGGCCCTGCTCCGGGCCTTCAACCCGGCCCGGGACAAGATCGTCTGGGACGTGGGGCACCAGGCCTACGCCTACAAGATCCTCACCGGCCGCCTGGAGTCGTTCCATACCCTGCGCACCTTCGGCGGCATAAGCGGCTTCCCCAAATGCTGCGAGAGCCCCTACGACCATTTCGGCGTGGGCCATTCCAGCACCTCCATCTCCGCCGCCCTGGGCATGGCCATGGCCCGGGACATGGACAAAAAAGACCACCACGTCATCTCGGTCATCGGCGACGGCTCCATGACCGCGGGCCTGGCCTACGAGGGCCTGAACCAGGCCGGGGGCTGGGGCGGCAAGCTCATCGTGGTCTTAAACGACAACGAGATGTCCATCGCCAAGAACGTGGGGGCCCTGTCCCTGTTTTTGAGCCGCAAACTGTCCCACCGCTGGGTGCTGCGCCTGAAAAAGGACATGGAGGGCTGGATCAAATCCCTGCCCTACGGCCAGGATCTCATGGGCTACGTGCGCCGGGGCGAGGAGTCGTTCAAGAGCTTTTTCACCCCGGGCATGCTCTTCGAGGCCTTCCGCTTCAACTACCTGGGCCCCATCGACGGCCACGACGTGGAGCGCATGGGGCAGGTCTTCGAGGAGGTCAAGGAGATCGACGGCCCGGTGCTGGTCCATGTGCTCACCAAAAAGGGCAAGGGCTACGATCCGGCCGAGTCCAACCCCACCTATTTCCACGGCGTGGGTTCCTTCGAGCCCGAGACCGGCCAGTGCGAGGGCGGCCCCACGTCGGCCCCGGCCACCTACACCGAGGTCTTCGGCAACACCCTGTTCCACAAGGCCCGCACCGACCCCCGCATCATCGCCATCACCGCGGCCATGCCCGAGGGCACGGGGCTTTCGGCCTTCGCCGAAAAACTGCCCGGCCAGTTCGTGGACGTGGGCATCTGCGAACAGCACGCCGTGACCTTCGCCGCCGGTCTGGCCACCCAGGGCTACCGCCCGGTGGTGGCCATCTATTCCACCTTTTTGCAGCGGTCCTACGACCAGATCGTGCACGACGTGTGCCTCCAGAACCTGCCCGTGACCTTCTGCCTGGACCGGGGCGGCCTGGTCGGCGAGGACGGCCCCACCCACCACGGGGCCTTCGACCTGTCGTACCTGCGCCACATCCCGAACCTGGTGCTCATGGCCCCCAAAGACGAGGCCGAACTGGCCCGGATGCTGGTCACGGCCCTGGACCACCACGGCCCGGCGGCCATCCGCTATCCGCGCGGCGTGGGCGTGGGGGCCAAGCCGGAGTTGCGGCCGGAGCCCATTCCCATCGGCCGGGGGGAGCTTGTCCGCCAGGGGACCGACGTCGCCGTCATCGCCGTGGGCAGCCGGGTGCATCCCTGCCTGGCCGCGGCCGAGGCCTTTTGCGCCGCCACGGGAAAGACCGTGGCCGTCCTGAACGCCCGGTTCGTCAAGCCGCTGCCGGAGGACGACATCCTGGACCTGGCGGCAAGATGCAAGAAGCTTCTCTTGGTGGAGGAAAACACCGTGGCCGGAGGATTCGGCTCGGCGGTCCTGGAGCTTTTGGCCGACAAAGACGCCCTGGCGGGCCTTTGCGTCAGGCGCCTGGGCCTGCCCGACGCCTTCGTGGAGCACGGGCCGCAAAGGACCCTGCGCGGAAAAATCGGCATCGACACCGAGGGGATCAAGCGGGCGCTGTCGGAACTTTGCGGCTGACCGGCGGGCTTCAGCCCCGGTCTTTTGCCCCGCCTTCGCCGCCGCACTCGTCGCGAAGCACCCGGCGCAGGAGCTTGCCCACCACGGTTTTCGGCAGCTCGCTACGAAATTCCACGTATTTCGGCACCTTGTAGCCCGCCAGCCGCTCCCGCAGGTAGGCCAGCATCTCGGCCTTTTGCGGGTTTTGGCCCTCCTCGGGCACCACGTAGACCTTCACCGCCTCGCCCCGGGTGGGATGGGTCACGCCCACGGCGCAGGCCTCCCTGACCGCCGGATGGTGCATGAGCACCTCCTCGATCTCCCTGGGGTAGACGTTGAAGCCGCCGCACAGGATCAGGTCTTTTTTGCGATCCAGGATGAAATAGTAGCCCTCGTCGTCGCGGATGACCACGTCCCCGGTCAGAAGCCAGCCGTCGCGCAGGGTCATGGCCGTGTCCCGGGGCCGGTTCCAATAGCCGGCCATGACCTGGGGACCGCGTATGGCCAGCTCCCCCTGTTCCCCCGGGGCCAGTTCCATGGTTCCGGTCTCCATGTCCACCACGCGGGCCTCGGTGCCGGGAAAGGGCAGGCCGATGGAGCCGGGCTTGCGCAGGGCCTCCAGGGGGTTGACGTGGGTGATGGGCGAGGCCTCGGTCAGGCCGTAGCCCTCCAGGATCTTGGCCCCGGTCATGGCCGTGAACCGCTCGTAAAGCTCACCGGGCATGGGGGCCGAACCGGACACGCAGTAGCGGATGCTGCCCAGGGTCGCCGTGGCCGCCTCGGGCTGGCGCAACAGGGCGGCATAGATGGCGGGCGCGCCGGGAAAGATGGTGGGCCGCGTCCTGGCGATGATCTTTATGGTCTGGGCCGGGATGAACCGGGCGATGGGCACCATGGTCGCGGCGCAGGCCACGGCGAAGTTGACGCACACCGTCAGCCCGTAGACGTGAAAATAGGGCAGAAGCCCCAGAAACACCTCGGCGGAAATCCCCACCTCGCGCAGCACCGTGCGGCACTGCCGCACGTTGGCCATGAGGTTTTGGTGGGTGAGCATGGCCCCCTTGGCCTGCCCCGTGGTGCCGCCGGTATACTGCAAGGCGGCCAGGTCGGCGGCGGGATCCATGTCCGGGGCGCTGTACCGGGCCTTGCCCGCGAAAAGGGTCCGCCAGGCAAAGACCGTGCGGTTGTCCACCCAAAGGGGCGGCCGTTTCCCCTCCCGGCGCATTTTCAGATGATACAGCAGATTCAGGGGAAACCGCAGGCCGTCGCTGATGCGGGTGACAAAGATCCGGGAGAGGCCCGCCTCGTGCAGGAGGGCGCGGTGCCTGGCCCACAACAGGTCCAGGACGACCAGCATTTTCGCGCCGCTGTCGGCAAGTTGATGGCGCAGTTCGAAGTCCATGTACAGGGGATTGACCATGACGCACACGCCCCCGGCTTTGAGCACCGCGAAATAGGTGACGATGGCCTGGGGGGTGTTGGGGAGCATGACCGCCACCCGGTCGCCCTTCTCGAGCCCGGCCCGGCGCAGGGCGGCCGCCCCGGTTTCGGCCAGGCGCAACAGCTTGGCGTAGCTGATGCGGGCATTGTGGAACAGGATAGCCGTCCGCTTCGGATGCTCGGCGGCGGCCCGGTCCAGGAGGGAGAAAAGAGGGGCGTCGAGGCCGTCCATGGACAGGGGCGGGAAGGCGTAGGGGGCGCCGGGAGTTGGTGCGGTTGGCATGGGGGCGTGGACTCCTTTGGACAGTGGCGGTTCGGCCCCGGCCGGGCCAACAGGACGTATGTAAACGCCAGGGCCCCGGCGCGCAACAAATCCATAGCGGGCGGGGCGAAAAAACGCCTCCGGGCGGCGCGCCCGTTTCTGTCCGGGCCAATGAATCCGTCCAGGGCGAAACGCCCCATGCCCGGTCGTTTTGCCGGAGAACCACCGGCCTCGGCCGGGCCATCCGCCGCCGCATCCGGCCGTGTCATGCGCCCGCGACACTCGCCACGGCCACGGTTGTCTTCGACAGGGAATTTCCGTAACGTGGCCGGACGAAGTGGCGAATTGGCGCGGAAAAATCGCCTTCGCGCCGTCACGGTATCGATATGCGCCACCATGGGCCACCCCGCTTTGACGTGCCGCAGCGGGGGCGGCGGACGAGCAAAGGAGCCGAGATGTCTACGATTACGCGTTTTATGGAAACCCATTTCCGGCACTTCAACGCCAGGGAGACCCTGGATGCCGCCAAGGGCTGGTGCGATCTTCTGGATCGCGGCGGCAAGATGTTCCTGACCATGGCCGGGGCCATGAGCACCGCCGAGATCGGGTTGATCCTGGCCGAGATGATCCGCAAAGACAAGGTGCATGCCATCAGTTGCACGGCGGCCAACCTGGAAGAGGATCTCTTCAACCTCTTCAACCACGACGAATACAAGATGGTGCCGCATTATCGCGACCTGTCCCCGGAGATGGAGAAGGATCTCTACGACCAGGGATTCAACCGGGTCACGGATACCTGCATCCCCGAGGGGGTCATGCGGCAGGTGCAGCGCCAGATTTCCGAGTTGTGGAGAAAGGCGGCCGAATCGAATACGCCGAAATTCCCCTACGAATTCATGTACGACCTGCTGGACCAGCCGGGCATCGAGGAGCATTTTCAGATTCCGGCCGAGCATTCCTGGGTTCTTGCGGCCAAGGAAAAGGGCCTGACCATTTACAGTCCGGGTTTCGAAGACAGCACGCTCGGCAACATCTTCTGCTCCGAGGTCATGCGCGGCCGGGTGAAGCACCACGGCGCGGTGCGCCACGGCACGGAGCAGATGCAGGTTTTGGCCGAGTGGTATACGGCCATGGGCACGGCCGGGACGCCCGTGGGATTTTTCCAGATCGGCGGCGGCATCGCCGCGGATTTCCCCATCTGCGTGGTGCCCATGCTCATCCAGGATCTGGAGCGCGAGGACACCCCGTTTTGGGCCTACTTCGCCCAGATCGGCGACAGCACCACATCCTACGGCTCCTATTCCGGGGCCGTGCCCAACGAAAAGATCACCTGGGGCAAGCTCGACGTGGGCACCCCTTCCTTTATGATCAATTCCGACGCGTCCATCGTGGCCCCGCTGATTTTCGCCTACGTGCTCGGCTCGTAGTCGCGCGGAGGCGTCTTTTCATATCCATCGCGAGGGGTGGGGGCGGCGGGTGACATCCTGCCGCCCTCATCGTGGCGGCAAGGCCCCGGATGACCAAGAATCCGGGGCCTTGTGCCGTTTTGGCGGACTGCTTGGTCCGGTTTCGGGGTGGCGGCAACTCCCCTGGCGGGGCTTTTCGCCACAATCGGGCATTGGCCCGGGCAACCGCCGGTCGGCGTCCCATGCACGGCCCTTTGCGCCGCGAGGGGAGGAAATCCCTGGGGAAAAGGCTCGAAAATGCCACGCTGACGGCAGGGATGCGCCACGGCCTTCCCGAGAAATTCGAGGCGGCTGATTGTGCCGGCAGCCTTGTTTGCGACTGCCGGCGGCCCCGCAGCCGTGACGGCCTGTATTGTGAATCTCCGGACGTGCGATTCACCCGGCCGGCTTCCCGGGGATTGCAAAAGCATATTCCCCGGGGGAGGTATGGAATTGGAAGCGTTCTTGGGAAACGCTTCATGTTGGCTGGTTTTGGAGCGGATCGGGCAATCAGCTTTTTGTGAAAAAATTATCTTGATTATCTTCTGTTTCGGCATATAGTTAAAGAAAATGGCCAGCCCGTTTCCGGGCTTTGCGGCAGGGCGCATGCGCCCAAACGTTCAGGCAAAAGGAGCACGCGATGAACTTCACGGAAGCCGATCTGCCCGTCGAGATCAATCACGAACAGATGGTGACCCTGGCCGATGGAACCACCATCCGGTTCGAGACCAACGGGGAGGCCAAGGACGTGTACGTGGGCGACGCCTTCAATCCCAATGTCCAGCTTTTCCCGGACTGTGACTACATCGTGGAGACGCCGCACGGCAATTTCAAGGTCACGGCCATGTTCACGGACACCTGCAAGGTGCAAAAGGACTAGTGTGGCGTCCCTTAAAAAATAATTATTTCAGATAATTATTTTCGAAATCCCCTTGTCCGGATTTCGAGGGCACGACACGGGGCGCAACCCGCCCGCTTGAGAGGGATGTCCCGGTTCGCCGTCGAAGCAGCGGCGGCGGGCCGGGGATGCTTGGCCGCATGGTGTCGCCCGGAGTGCCTTTTGTCTCTTGCGTCCCTGTAAAATATCCTAGCAATCTACAAGGGAAATGTGCCGTGGAAGCGGTACGGCCGCGACCGGATATTGATCGCCGGGGCTGCGGATGTTGCCGGCGGCGTCCGGGAGCCTCCCGGACCTCCACGGCCCGCCCGGCATGGGCATTGTCCGGTGATGTCCCTGCCACGCCCGGGCACGTCCGGACGCGCCCGGCGTGTCCCACAAAGCCGCTCCACACCGTCATGGAATTCCCTGACATTCGTTGTGCAACCGATGTGTTATGCAATATCTCATGTGCCATCGGACAGGGGCCATGACCAGACACAGTATTTATGCCAATAAATATCGATACATACAGTCATGGAATTCCATGACATCCGTTGTGCAACCGTTTGTGTTATGCAATATCTCCTGTTCCGTCGAACATCGACCATGCCAAGACGCAATTTTTCTGTCCCAAAATATTGCTCCATACCGTCATGGAAGTCCATGACAGCCGTTGTGCAAGCGTTGTGCTGTGCATCCCCGCAAGTTCCGTCGGGAAAGGGCTGTGTGGCCCCCTCCGTGCCGGGAAACGCGGCGCGGGAGGCAGATGAGGGCCACCGCCAAGCATGTCCCGAATGTCCCGGTCTCGTCATGGTGTCCGCGCTACGGCGAAGAGTATTTATTGTTGCGCAAAGAATGTGCATACTATAGAATTTCCGAATCATCCTTTTCGGATGGTCAGGAGCATGTTTCCGAAACACCCTGGCGCGCGGACTGGCCCGCGTGGGGCAGTGCCCTGCGTGAACCGCCGCGATCACTCGCGTATGAGGGAGTCCGCCGTGCCCGCAGCCGTATCGCCCCATGCCGCGCCCGTCCGCCTTTGCCGTATCCTTTTTCCTCTTTTTGCCGCGATCCCCCGCCGTCCGGCGGCGGTCCTGGTCCTGGCCGCCGTGCTGTTGTGGCCCGGACAGGTGCTGGCCGCGGACCAGACGGTCACCAGCGTGGACGATTCCGGAGCGGGATCCCTGCGTCAGGCGCTGGCCGACGTGGCTGCGAACGACTCGGTATTTTTCGACATCTCCGGCTCTCCCGCGACCATCACCCTGGCATCGGGCCTGTCCCTGAGCGTGGACGGGGTGTCGCTTTTGGCCCAGCCCGGCGGAAACGTGACCGTGAGCCTGTCCGGGGCGTCGAACGTCACCGCCCTGACCTCCACGTCCCTGGGAACCCTTGGCGGCGCAAGCGGTCTGGCCATCGAGGCCACAGGCACGGGAAGCAACGTCACCGCCATTTCGTCCGCCTCCACCCTGACCATCGACGCCGTCGGCGCGACCGCCAGCCTTACGGCCACGGCCGTGGAGGACAACGTGTACGGCATTCGGGCCGTCGGGAATATGACCATCGGCCACTTCGCCGGAAGCGTCACAGCCAGCTCCACCGTGTGGACGGGTATCGGGGCCTACGGCCTCGTGTCCGACACGGGATCGGTCACCATAGGCGCCATCGCCGAAACCGGCCGCATCCGGGCCGAGGTAGCTTCCTGGGGGAGTTACGCCGTAAGCGGGGCCACGGGCGTCACCATCACCGGCGAACTGGCGGGCGACATCGAGGCTGTCTCCGGCCTTGGCTATCTCACCGGTTCCGACGCCTACGGCATCTATTCCTCGGGCGGCGCCGTCAGCATCGGCGCCATCGCCGAGACCGGCAGCATCACGGCCTGGGGAGAGGGGAGCAGCGCCTACGGTATCTGGGCCTCCGGCGACGTCGCCATGGGCAGCATGGCCGGGGACATCTCGGCCACGTCCGAGTTGGGGCCCTCCGTCTACGGGATCCTTTCGGCAAACGGCTCCATCACCATCGCCTCCATCGCGGAGACGGGCAGCATCAGCTCCCTCGCCGGGGCCAGCTTCACAGGCGCCGTCTTCGCCGCCACGGGAGATGTGGAGATCACGGGGGCCATGGCCGGACGCCTCAGCGCCACGTCCACGGCCGACGCCGGCGGCGGCACGCATGTCTTCGGCATCACGGCCTACAACGGGGCCCTCTCCATCGGCTCCATCGCCGCCACCGGCTTCGTCAACGTCCTGGCCGCACGCGACAAGGCCTACGCGCTGTATGGCGATGACGGCGTGACCATCGGCGGCGATATGGCCGGAATCCTCCTGGCCGAGGCCACGACCGGCGGCGAGGCCTACGGCGTCCTGTCCGAGGGCGGTTCCGTGTCCATCGGCGCCATAACCCAAACCGGGCAGATCGTGGCCATGGCGGGAACGAACGACGCCTATGGGATACGGGCCTTCGACAACGTGGTCATAACCGACCAAATGGCCGGAAATATCTTCGCCACGGCCACCGGCGGCGACAATGCCTGCGGCATCGCGTCCGACTTCGGGGACGTGACCATCGGCGACATGGGCGGCGCGGCGGACCATTGGGCCTCCGTCATCGCCATGGCCGGAGGCGATACCGCCGTAGGCATCGGCTCGGAACTGGGCTCGGTGACCATCGCCTCCCTCGGCCAGTACTCCCAGGTCATGGCCGTGGCCGGCGGCATGACGGCCTTCGGCATCCAGGCCGGCGACACCTTGACCATCACGGGTGATCTGTCCGGTATCGTGGTGGCTGCGGCCGGAAACATGGCTGCCGGACTGACCGCCGGAACAGTGAACATCGGCTCCGTCTCCCAGACGGGATGGATATTGTCCCACGCAGGCGACGACGCCTACGGCATCCTGGCCGCCTGCGACGTGTCCATCGCCGGGGGCATGGCCGGAATCATCAGCGCCGTGGCCGACGGGAACACTGCCGTGGGCATCATGGCCTTCCAGGAATTAAACGGCGGCGACCCGGCCACGGCCCTGGCCATCTCCGGCACGGTCTCGGCCCAGGCGGCCGGGCTGGCCGTGGGCGTGGCCTCGGGCGAGGCCATGAACCTGTACGTGACCGGCACGCTCTCCGGCGTGGACACCACCGGCGGCGGCCAGGGCTACGCCATCCGGGCCGGGGTCGCCGACGGCTTCGGCGGCTGGATCGTGGGCAGCGCCGACAATACCGTGACGCTTGGGACCGGGGCGCAACTCGTGGGCAAGGTGGACCTGGGAACCGGGGGCGACAACAGCCTGAACCTCATGGGTTTGGGCGCGGCGGACAACCTGTTTCTCGGCGTGGACCATCTGACGGTGGGCGACGGCAGCACGGCCACGTCCTGGAACCTGTCCCTGTCCTCGGACAACGCCTCCACCGTAGACGACCTGGCCGTCAACGCCCAGGCCTCCCTGCGCGTCAACGAGAACGTGACCATCACCGGGAACATCGCCAACGACGGAACCTTCATCTCCGATCTCGGCGCGAACCGGACCTATGGCGGGGTGATCTCGGGCGCGGGAACGCTGGTCAAGGACGGGGCGGCCACCCTGACGCTCTCCGGCGACAGCACGTATACCGGCGCGACGGTCATCTCCGGCGGCACCCTGCGGCTTGGGGCGGCGGACGCCCTGTCCGACCGGACCGTGGTCAGCCTGGCCGACGTGGCCGGGGCGGCATTCGACATACGCGGCTATGACGTGACGGTGGCCGGACTCACCGGCGGCGGCCAAAACGGCGGCAACGTGCGTCTTGGATCGGGCACCCTGACCGTGGCCAATGCGGATGACAACCTGTTTGCGGGCGTGATTTCGGGCACGGGCGGCCTGACCAAATCCGGCGCGGGTATGTTGGCCCTGACCGGGAACAACACCTATACCGGCGACACCTCGGTCACGGCCGGAACGCTTCTGGTCACGGGCTCCCTGGCCTCCCAGTCCGTGGAGGTGGCCGCCGGGGCGCTCTTCGACATGAGCCCCGTAGCGGACACCACCTACGCCGGGGTGATTTCCGGGGCCGGGGATTTCCAAAAATCCGGCGCGGGCATCCTGACGCTCTCCGGCGACAGCACCTATACCGGCGCGACCACGCTTGCGTCCGGAATATTGCGGATCACGGGTTCCCTGGCCTCCCAAAACATCGACATGGCCGCCGGGACGCTTCTGGACATGAGTCCCAGCATGGACACGACCTATGCCGGAGTGATCGAAGGGGCCGGAACGTTCCTGAAGTCCGGCGACGCCACCCTGACGCTCTCCGGCGACAGCACGTATACCGGCGCGACGGTCATCTCCGGCGGCACCCTGCGGCTTGGGGCGGCGGACGCCCTGTCCGACCGGACCGTGGTCAGCCTGGCCGACGTGGCCGGGGCGGCATTCGACATACGCGGCTATGACGTGACGGTGGCCGGACTCACCGGCGGCGGCCAAAACGGCGGCAACGTGCGTCTTGGATCGGGCACCCTGACCGTGGCCAATGCGGATGACAACCTGTTTGCGGGCGTGATTTCGGGCACGGGCGGCCTGACCAAATCCGGCGCGGGTATGTTGGCCCTGACCGGGAACAACACCTATACCGGCGACACCTCGGTCACGGCCGGAACGCTTCTGGTCACGGGCTCCCTGGCCTCCCAGTCCGTGGAGGTGGCCGCCGGGGCGCTCTTCGACATGAGCCCCGTAGCGGACACCACCTACGCCGGGGTGATTTCCGGGGCCGGGGATTTCCAAAAATCCGGCGCGGGCATCCTGACGCTCTCCGGCGACAGCACGTATACCGGCGCGACCACGCTTGCGTCTGGAATGTTGCGGATCACGGGCTCCCTGGCCTCCCAAAACATCGACATGGCCGCCGGGACGCTTCTGGACATGAGTCCCAGCGTGGACACGACCTATGCCGGAGTGATCGAAGGGGCCGGAACGTTCCTGAAGTCCGGCGACGCCACCCTGACGCTCTCCGGCGATAGCACGTATACCGGCGCGACCTGGGTCACGGCGGGTCTCCTTGACGTGACCGGCTCCCTGGCCTCCCCGGACTACCAGATCGACGCCGGGGCCGGGATCGCCTTCGCACGCGACCATACCCTGACCGGAGGCGCCGTGGTCAACGGCACCTGGACCTCGCCGCTTCTGACCGTGGGATCGACCGGAACGCTCATGGGAACCGGGACCATCATCGGCGACGTGGAAAGCCACGGCACCATCGCCCCGGGCCTGTCGCCCGGAACCCTGACCATCGACGGCGACCTGCTCCTTGGCTCGGGAAGCCTGTTGTCCCTTGAGATCACGCCCACGGCCAGCGACCTTTTGCACGTCACCGGGGCCACCACCATCGACGGCGGCTCCCTGCACGTGGATATCGCCAGCGGCTACTACACCTCGGGGCAGCAGTTCACCCTGCTTTCCTCCGACGGCGGGCTAAGCGGCGACTACGAAACCATCACCATCGACAATCAGAGCAGTTTCCTGGTTTTTTCCGTGGAAAACACGGATACCGCCACCGTCGGAGCCTTCGGCGGCGACGTCACCGTGACCCGGCTGCCGTATGCCATCGCGGCCACCACCCGCAATGCCTACGGAGCCAGCCTGGGCCTGACCGGGGCCACGAGTTTGGCCACCCCGGCCATGCAGTCGATCCTGGCCGAGATCGATTTCATGTCCCTGGGCGAGGTGGCCCAGGGCCTCAAGCAGATGTCGCCCGAGCCGTACAGCGCCCTGGTCGAGACCTCGTTTTCGGCCATGCGGCTTTTTTCCGACACCATCCGGGAGCGGACTTACACGGCCCGGGGCGGTGGCGAGTCGATTCTTGCGATGCTGCCCGGCGGCGAGATGTCGCGTATGACGGAACTGGCCTCCCGCTCCATCGCCAGCGACGCGCCCTCGGGCATCACGGCCACGTCCGGCCAGGCCGGGGCTCGTGGGCTTTTCGTCAAGCCCGTGGGCCAGTACGTGGGATTCGACAAGGGACATAACCGCACGGGCTTTAACGCCTGGCAGTACGGCGTGGTGGCCGGGGGTGATCTGGCGGTCAACGACACCCTGCTGGCCGGGTTCCAGGTGGGCTACGTGCATTCCGACCTGTCCTTCTCGGATACCGCCAAGTCCAACGGCCGTTCCGATACCTTCCTGGGCGGCCTCTATGCCTCCTACGCCTCGGGCGGCTTCTACGCCGACGGCCTGGTGCAGGCCGGGGCGGCCTGGAACCGGCTGGTGCGCAAGATCGAGTTCGGGTCCATCGCCACCCGGCCGGAAGGAACCTACGTGTCGTTTCTCTTCGGCGGCTCCCTGACCACGGGCTACGACTGGACGTTCGGGAAATTCAAGGCCGGTCCCGTGGCCACGCTCGACTACGGATACGTGTCCGTTCCGGGCTTTGCCGAGACGGGCGACGCCGAACTCGGGCTCACGGTGCGCGGCTTCTCGGGCAATTCGCTGAAAACGGGACTTGGGGCCAAGGTTTCGGGCACGTTCACGGTGGGGGAGACGACGACCGTGAGCCCGGACGTGTCGCTTCGCTGGGGGCATGAGTTTTTAAACGACAGCCAGAACATCAAGGCCCGGTTCAACGGCTCGCCCACCTCGTCCTTTTCGGCCAAGACCGGCGACCCGGCCCGGGACAGCCTTTTGGTGGACGCCGGGGTGAGCATGGGGATGTCGGATTCGACCAAGCTGTATCTGCGCTATTCCGGTCAGCTCTTCGGCCAGGGCAGCCGCTCCCAGGCCGGGGCCGTGGGGGTACGCTACGAGTTTTAGGGGCGGCGGGGGCGCGGGTGGTCCGCCCTGCGGCGGGAGAACCGGTGAAGCATGACGCCTGTCAGGATGCATGACGGGGCATCATGCCGGTAGGCCTTTGCGTACTGCCCGTTTTCGATATTACGACTATCCATTCTACCTACTTCAGGATATGAGCTTCGCACCCTCATATTCAGGAGTCTCGCCATGCCGCATGACTGGTATTCCCTGGTTCCGTCGCCGCGTCTGTCCGCTGTCCGCCGTGGTTCCGCTTTCATCCGATGTCTTGCCGCCCTGGCGGCAGCCTTCTTGTGGTTTGCGCCCGGGACGGTTCTGGCCCAGCCCGCCTATCCGGTGGTCACCACCAATCCTGCGGGACCGGGGTCTATCTCCCAGGCCGTGGCCGACCTCAACGCCTCGGGCCAGCCCGGGCTGGTCAGCTTCGCCTCCGGTGCGGCCGGGACCATCAGCCTGTCCGGCAGCCTGGCCCTGACCCAGCAGGCCTCCTTCGTGAACGCCTCGGGCGGGGACGTGACCGTGAGCCTGTCCGGGGCGGCGGATGTCACCACCCTGACCGCCGCGTCCCTGGGAACGGTGGACGGGGCCAACGTCATCTCCTTTGTGGCCCAAAGCGCGGGCGACAACGCCGCAGCCATTGCCTCGGCGGGTTCGCTGACCATTGAAACCTTCGGCTACAACGGCAACGCCACGGCCGAGGCCGGAGGCGGCGGAGCCTTCGGCATACGCGGCGACGCCGCCTTGTCCATAGGGTCCATGGCTGGCGTGGTTCTCGCCGAGGCCGGGGGCGACGGGGCCTTCGGACTTGCCTCCGCCGGCTCGGTGAGCATCGGCTCTTGGAACCAGGGTGCGGTCATGGCTGTTGCGGGCGGCAGCAACGCCTCCGGGGTCGCCGCAGGCGGCGATCTGACCCTGGGAACCATGTCTTATGGACAAGTCATGACCATGGCCTTGTTCGGCGACGCCTGCGGCCTGTCCGCTGCGGGCGACATCGCCATTGGAACCATGGCGAATACCTCCATCGTTGCCCAGGCAGTGATCGGCGATGCCTACGGCATCGTGTCCCAGGGGAATCTGACGGTCACAACCGTAAGCGACAGCCTGATCTACGCTCTCACCCCCGGAGACAGGGCCTATGCCATGTCCGCCGTGGGCGACGTGTCCATCGGCCAGTTGGGGGGGGTGGTGCTCGGCGTCGCCCAGGGCGACGACGCCGTGGGCATTCTCGGCAACGGCGCGGTGAGCGTCGGAACCATCACCGAAACCGGGATCATCGGGGCCTTGGCCGACACCGGGGCCATCGCCATGGACGCCATGAACGGCGACCTTACGGTGGGTTCCCTGCAGGGCGGAATCATCGCTTCGGCCGACTCCGGCGAGGCCGTGGCCCTGCGTACGGATACCGGATATGCCGTGGTCGTGCAGGACATGTCCGCCGGGGGGCGCATCCTGGCGAGTTCGGATAGCGGCAGCGCCTTCGGCGTCGCCTCGGGAGGCGATGTGGTCCTGGGGAGGCTGGACGGGAGCGTTGAGACCCTGTCCGGGGGAAATACGGCCGTGGGCATCCAGGCCCAGGGCGGTATCCACGGCCTGGGCGGCGGCAGCGCGGCCATCGGCGGCATGGTGGCGGCCGAGGCCGAGGGGATTGCCGTGGCCGTGGCTGCGGCCGGTCCCATGGACCTGTACGTGACCGGCGTCCTGGCGGGCGTGGACATCTCGGGCGGCGGCCAGGGGTACGCCATCCGGGCCGGGGTCTCGGACGGGGCGGGGGGCTGGATCGTTGGCACAGCCGACAACCGCGTGACGCTTGGGACCGGTGCCACGCTTGTGGGCACGGTGGACCTGGGGACCGGGGGCGGCAACAGCCTGAACCTCGTGGGCACGGGTGCGGTGGATACCCTTTTTCTGGGGGTGGACCATCTGGTGGCGGGCGACGGGGCCACGGCCACATCCTGGAACCTGTCCTTGGCCTCGGACAACGCCTCGACCTTCGGCGATCTGGCCGTAGGCGCCCTGGCCACGCTTCGCATCAACGAGAACGTGACCATCACGGGCGACACGCAAAACGACGGCTCGCTCATTTTCGACCTGGGCGCGGACAGGACTTACGGCGGCGACATCACCGGCACGGGCAGCCTGATCAAGAACGGCGACGCCGTACTCACCCTGGCCGGAGATGGTTCTTTTTCGGGCGGCACCGCCGTGCTGGCGGGCATCCTGCGGGTGACCGGAACCCTGGATTCCTCGCAGTATCACATCTTCTCCGGGGCGGCGTTCGAGACCTGGCAGGACGTCACCCTGCACCGGACGTCCCTGGTCAACGGCACCATGACCACGCCGCTGCTGACCGTGGCCGCCGACGGCACGCTCATGGGCAACGGCACCATCAACGGCGACGTGGTCAATAACGGCCTGATCGCCCCGGGAACCTCCATCGGGACCATGACCGTCAACGGAAACCTGACCCTGTCCGGCGGAAGCGTCCTGTCCATGGAGATCAATCCCTTGGCCTCGGATCTGCTGCTGGTCTCGGGCCTGACCACCCGTGGCGGCGCCCTGAACCTCGTCCTGGAGCAGGGACACTACCGGGCGGGGCAGACCTATACCCTGATTTCGTCCACGGGCGGCCTGGCGGGCGGGTTCGATACCGTCGTCACCTCCGGCAGCCCGTTTTTGTTCTTCACCGTGGGCAGCACCGCCACGGACGTCACCGCGACCCTTGGCCGCATGTCCTATTCCATCGCGGCCACCACCCGCAATTCCTCCGGGGCCGGCCTGGGCCTGACCGGGGCCACGCTTGCTGCCACCCCGGCCATGCAGACGATTCTGGACAAGATCGACTTCATGTCCCTGGCCGAGGTCGAGCAGGGTATGCGGCAGATGTCGCCCGAGCCCTACAGCGCCCTGGTCGAGACCTCGTTTTCGGCCATGCGGCTTTTTTCCGACACCATCCGGGAGCGGACCTACGCCGCCCGGGGCGGCGGCGAGTCAGTTTTGGCCATGGTGCCTGGCGGCGAGATGTCGCGCATGACGGAACTGGCCTCGCGCTCCATCGCCAGCGACGCGCCCTCGGGCATCACCGCCGCGTCCGGCCAGGCCGGGGCTCGTGGGCTTTTCGTCAAGCCCGTGGGCCAATACGTGGGCTTCGACAAAGGACATAACCGCACGGGCTTTGACGCCTGGCAGTACGGGGTGGTGGCCGGGGGCGACATGGCCATAAGCGACAACCTGCTGGCCGGGTTCCAGGTGGGCTACGTGCATTCCGACCTGTCGTTCTCGGACACGGCCAAATCCAGCGGCCGCTCGGATACGTTTTTAGGCGGGCTCTATGCCTCCTACGCCTCGGGCGGCTTCTACGCCGACGGCCTGGTGCAGGCCGGGGCGGCCTGGAACCGGCTGGTGCGCAAGATCGAGTTCGGGTCCATCGCCACCCGGCCGCAAGGAACCTACGTGTCGTTTCTTTTCGGCGGCTCCCTGACCACGGGCTACGACTGGACGTTCGGGAAATTCAAGGCCGGTCCCGTGGCCACGCTCGACTACGGATACGTGTCCGTTCCGGGCTTTGCCGAGACGGGCGACGCCGAACTCGGGCTCACGGTGCGCGGCTTCTCGGGCAATTCGCTGAAAACGGGACTTGGGGCCAAGGTTTCGGGCACGTTCACGGTGGGGGAGACGACGACCGTGAGCCCGGACGTGTCGCTTCGCTGGGGGCATGAGTTTTTAAACGACAGCCAGAACATCAAGGCCCGGTTCAACGGCTCGCCCACCTCGTCTTTTTCGGCCAAGACCGGCGACCCGGCCCGGGACAGCCTGCTGGTCGACGCCGGGGTGAGCGTGGGGGTGTCGGATTCGGCCAAGCTGTACCTGCGCTATTCCGGCCAACTCTTCGGCCAGGGCAGCCGCTCCCAGGCCGGGGCCGTGGGCGTGCGCTACGAGTTTTAAGGCGGAAGGATGGCGGGTGGGCCGCCCCGCGGTGGGAGAGCGGGGCGAACCACCCGTTTCAGGGGCGTTCAGGGGGCGTCTGGCCTGCCGGGGGAGAGAAAAGGTCGCATAAGCCGGGTGCCGCGGCGAACCCCGATATCTTGGCGGCCTGATGCAGGAACTCCGGGATGTCGCCCTGCCGCGACAGGGCCATGCCGCGCCGGGACAGGGCCTTGGCCGCCGCCGCCGTGACCTCGAAAAAGGCCAGCCCCACGCCGGTCATCTCCGAAAAATCCAGGATGGCGGCCCAGCCCTGGGACCGGGCATCACCGTGGGGGCCCTCCTGGCCGCGGGCCGCATCCACCTGGGCCAGCAGTTCCAACCAGGCCGCCGCCAGGGGGGCGGCGTGCTCCGTGGCGCAGGGGCCGGCAAGGCGCATGGCGGCCGTCTTTTCCGCGACGTTCAGTGTCGATTGGGCGTCCATGGCGTGTGCCTCGTCATCCGTCCGGGAGGGGCGTGTCAGGCCGGGATCTCCCGTTGTTCCGCGCGTTCGTACTGCTCCCTGGCCATGCGCAACAGCCGTGGCACATCCAGGATGAGCGAAATGCTCCCGTCGCCGTTGATGGTGGTTCCGGCGATCCACTTGAGGTGGCGGTAGGATTCGTCCAGGCTCTTGATGACCGCCTGCTGGCGCCCCACCACCACGTCCACGGCGATGCCGGTCATCTCCCCGTCGGCCTCCACGATCACCACACGCTCGTAGTCCGGCTGGCCGCCGGGGACGGCGAACAGCCGCCGCAGGCTGACCAGGGGGATGAGGTGCCCCATGCGTTCGATGGAATCCACTTGGCGGGGCTGGCCGGTGAGGAAACGTTCCTGGAAGCCGCGCAGATTGGCCAGGGGCACGATGTAGGATTCGCCGCCCACCCGCACGTTGAAGCCGTCGATGATGGCCAGGGTCAGGGGCAGGGTGATGACCGTGGTCGTTCCCTGGCCCATGACGTTTTCCATGTCCACCGTGCCGCGCATGGCCTCGATGTTCTTTTTCACCATATCCATGCCCACGCCCCGGCCCGAGACGTCGGACACCTTTTCGGCCGTGGAGAACCCCGGCTCGAAGAGAAGGGCCAGAAGCTCCTTTTCGGGCAGGTCCGCGTCCGGGGAAAGCAGACCCCGTTCCACGGCCTTTTTGCGGATGCGGGCCGGATCGATGCCCCGGCCGTCGTCGTGGATGCGGATGACCACGTTGCCGCCGGAATGCCCGGCGGACAGGACGATGCGCCCGGCCGGAGGCTTTCCGGCCCGGGTGCGTTCCTCGGGGGGCTCGATGCCGTGGTCCAGGCTGTTGCGGATGATGTGGATGAGGGGATCCTTGAGGCGGTCGATGACCGTCTTGTCGAGTTCCGTCTCCGCCCCCTCGGCCACGAAGCCGACCTCCTTGCCGAGGCTGGCCGAGAGGTCGCGGACCAGCCGCAAGAAGACGGAAAAGACCGTGCCGATGGGCAACATGCGCAGTTCCAGGGCGCTGTCGCGCATGGCGTCGGTGAGGCGCTCCAGATCCTCGTCCACGTCGGCGGCGGCGGCCATGTTTTCGCCCTTGACCGCCTGGCGCAGGCGGGACTGAAGAATGACCAACTCCCCGACCATGTTCACCAGGGCGTCGAGCTTGACCGAGTCCACGCGAAGGGAGGTGCTGGCCGGGGCGGTCTCCGGTTTCTGTTTCCGGGCCTGCTCCTTGGATGGCCCCTTGGCCCGGACGGCCTCCACCTGCTTAAGCTTGAGTTCCACCATGGTCCGCAGCCGCGACGCGGCCACGATCTGGTCCTCGTCCGGGGGGGCCTGCCTGAAGTGTTCCAGGAATTCCTCCAGGTCCGACCCCCGCAGCCTGCCGGAGGCCAGGGGGGTCACGGCCAGCCGGCAGCTGTCCTCCACGAACAGGAACACGTCGCGGATGGCGTTTTCCCCCCGGCAGGTCATGAGCAGGATGTCGTAGGCGGCGTGGAGCCCCTCGGGATCGTATTCGGGATCGTCCAGGGCCGGGATGTCCCGGATGTGGGCATGAGCCCGGTAGGGCCCCAGGGCGGCCAATTCTTCGAAGAGCCCCAGGGGCTCGGTGCCGTTGGCCAAAAGATCCGCTGCGGGCGCGAAGTGAATCCAGTAGATTGCCGGGGGCCCGGCGTCGGGCAGGTCGCAGGCGTCCGTCCCGTCCGGCGTCTGGGAGGGGGGCGGGGCCGCCGCCCTGGCTGCCGCCGTGGCTGGCCCAGGCGACGCCGGCTGTTCGCCGGGCCCGTCCTGGCCGACTGAGGCCAACATCTGCCGGAAGACGGCCAGCAGTTCCTCGGAGCGGGACACGAGTTCGTCCGAAGGCGTTTCTCCGGAAGCGAACAGCAGGGTCTTGATGTGATCCCCGGCCGCCAGGGTGGCGTTCAACAGCTGGGGGGTGACCGGCAGCCTGCCGTTTCGCACCATGTCGAAGGTGGTTTCGATCTCGTGGGTGAATCGCGAGATTTCCTCGAAACCGAACATGGCCCCGCCGCCCTTGATGGTATGCATGGCCCGGAAACAGGCCGCCATCTTGTCCTTGTCCCCGGGGTCGGCCTCGAGGTCGAGGATGGCCCGTTCAAGCTCGGCCAGAAGCTCCAATGCCTCGTCGCGGTAGGTCGTAACGGCCTGATCCATGGTCATGGAGATTCCCCTTGTCCCGTCCGCCGTCTGGAAGGAGGCCTCAGGCCGCCGTGGCCCCGGCCTCCCGGGCGGCATCCTCGACAACCCGGGCCACGTCCTGGATCTCGTCGCTGGTGAAGACCTTGTCCGCATCCAGGATCAGGATGAAGCGTCCGCCATGCTTGCCGATGCCCCGGATGAAATCCGTGCGCACGGCGGCCCCCATGGCCGGGGGCGGATCGATGGCCTCGGGTTCGAGTTCGAGAACCTCCTTGACCGAATCGGCCATGGCCCCCACCACGGACGTGGCCTCGCTTTTCGTGATCTCCACGATGACCACCCGGGTGTTGAGGGTTTTTTCCACCCGTCCCAGGCCGAATTTCATGCGCAGATCCATGACCGGCACGGCGGTGCCCCGCACGTTGACCACCCCGCGCATGTATTCCGGCGCGCCGGGGATGCGGGTGATGTCCTGGAGGTCGAGGATCTCTCGCACCGAATAGATGTCCAGGGCGAAAAACACCTCTCCCAAGGTGAAGGTCAGAAAACGGCGTCCGGCTCCTTCTTCCTGCATCATGGCCTTTCTCCGCGCGACGTGGCGATCCGGTTATTAAAAACTTTCGAACTCATCATCGTCCCCGCCTTTTGCGGACGGCGAATCGGACATGCGCAATTTGAGGCCGCCGGGCTTGGCCGCCTTGGCGGGCCTGGCAGGCTTGGGTGCCTTGGCCGGGCCGCGCACCGGGGCATTGGCCTGGGGCAGGGCGGCGGGGCGGCGTATCTCGCGCTGGCCGATGTCGAAAAAGGCGATGGTGGATTGCAATTGCTCGGCCTGGGCCGAGAGCTCCTCGGCCGTGGAGGCCAGTTCCTCCGAAGCCGCCGCGTTTTGCTGGATGACCTGATCGAGCTGCTGCAGGGCCTTGTTGACCTGTCCGGCCCCGGAGCTTTGCTCCTGGCTGGCGGCGTTGATTTCCTGGATCAGGTCGGCGGTCTTCTGGATGTCCGGCACGAGCTTGCTAAGGAGTTCCCCGGCCCGGGCCGCGATGTCGGTGCTGGAACGCGACAGTTCCGTGATCTCCGAGGCCGCCCCCTGGCTGCGTTCGGCCAGCTTGCGCACCTCCGAGGCCACCACCGCGAAGCCCTTGCCGTGCTCCCCGGCCCGGGCCGCCTCCACGGCGGCATTGAGGGCCAAAAGGTCCGTCTGGCGGGCGATCTCCTCGATGATGGAGATCTTGCCCGCAATCACCTTCATGGCCGCCACGGCCTGGTTCACGGCCACGCCGGATTCTTCGGCGTCATGGGCGGCCTTGACCGCGATGGCCTCGGTCTGTTTGGCGTTGTCCGCATTCTGGCTGATGCTGGAGGCCATTTCCTCCATGGCCGCCGAGGATTCCTCCACGGCCGCCGCCTGCTCCGTCGACCCCTGGGACAGGGACTCCGAGGAGGCGCTCATCTGTTCGCTGCCCGAGGCCACGTTCTCGGCCCCGGCCTGGACCTCGGAAACCACCTCGCGCAGTTTCTCCACCATCTCCCGGAAAGACCGGAACATCTCGTCCTTGTCCGAACGCGGCACGACCTCAACAGTCAGGTCGCCGTCGGCAAGATTGGAGGCGATTTTGGCGGCCTGACGCTCGGCCTCGATCATGCGCCCCATGGCCCCGAGGAGTTGGCCGATCTCGTCGTTGCTGGTCGCCGTCACGTCTTCCTCGGTGTTGCCGGCGGCCACGGCCTCGGCCACGCGGTAGGCCCGGTTCACGCCGTTTCTGATGGCCCGGGTGATGAAAAAGGCGAAGAGGATGCCCACCAGGACGGCCACGGCGGACACGGACAGGCTGGTGACGGTGGCCTGGCGGGAATCGGCGGCCATGCTCTCCTTCTGCGCGGTCAGCGCCCCGTCGGCCTGGCTGCTCACGTTTCCGGCCATGACCGCCATGTCCCTGACCAGGGCGGCCTGGGCGTCTCCGGCCTTGACCACGTCGTCGATGCGGCTCTTGTAGGCCTCGGCCTTGGCCACGATATCCGCCAGGAGGGCCTTTTCCTCGGAGGAGACGCTTGCCTGGGCCAGATCCCGTCCTGTTCCCATCACCGCGTCCAGGCTGGCCTTGGCGTTTTCCGTGCGGGCCTTGTCTCCCCGCCACAGGTAGTAGAGCACCTCGATGCGCGAGAGCAGGAAATTCTGGGTGATGCTGGCGATTTTGCCCGTGGCCGGACCGGTGCCCATGGCATCCCCGGCGCTGCGCGAGGCCAGTGTTTCGGCCGATTGTTGCAGGCCTGTGGCGGCGGCCACCATCTCCTTGACCGTGGCGTCTCGCGCACGTTCGGCCTCGATGTATTTTGCAAAACCTTCGTCGTAACTTTTGATGGCCGTCACGATGGCATCCATCTTTTCCCGGTTGGCGGCATTTTTGAAGCTGGCCCTGAGGGCGGCCGCCTGGGTGAGGATGGCCTCCACCCGCTTCTTGAACTGCTCCACCCGGGAGGCGTCCTTGGCATCCATGAAATAGAGCACGTCCATGCGGGCCTGGAGGGTTTCGGTCACGATCGTGTTGACGCCTTCCATCTTGCCGGCCCGGTCGGCGATGGCGCCGAGGCTGAACCAACCGACGGAGGCCACGACGGCGGTGAAGAGCAGCAGGAGCCCGAAACCGATGCCCAGTTTGACCGCAATGCGAAGATTGGCAAACATAGAAAGCCTCCGGGTTTGATATGGACGGGGAATGTCCGGGGTTTTCCGTTGCCGCCATGCGAACGGAAAGAAACCCGATTTGAAAGGAAGCATAACCACAGTTTGTGAATTTGAGCAACAAGGAAAGTTGTTTGCAGAAACTTTTCGGGCCAGGCCATACCATTTTTCGTACAAGCAAACAGTCCGTTGTGGATAAAATTGCCGGTTTTGTCATTTCAAACGGGCATATTGTGGAATTGTGGTCGATGAAAATGAAGGGATGTGTCATTTTCAAAAAAGAATGAACGGCAGAAAGGAGTTGTCCCGCATTCTCCGGAATCGCGGCACGGATGCGGGAGGCCGCCTTCGCGGAGGACGGGATGATGGAACAGGGGGGGGCCGGCAGAGGCCTACTGGCGCAGCTTGTCCGAGGCGATGAGGCGCACCAGGATGACGATCAGGCAGGCGCTGAACACGCCCAGGGCCAGGTAGCCGAAGAAGGATTCCGAGGCGGCCAGGATGCGCAGATCGGGGGTGGGGGCGCAGTCCGGACAGCCGGTGTTGGTGAAGGTGGCCACGCTGTAATACAGGCAGTCGCGGAGGGTCTGGGTCGGCTGGCCCGAACACAGGATGCCGAAGGCCATGTAGGTCCGGGTGTACCCGGCGATGATCAGGGCGATATAGGCCGGAAGGGCCAGGACCAGCACCAGGAGGCTGCGGAAGAGCAAAAGGGACAGGAGAATGAGGGTGGGGAAGGTCACGGAGAAGGCGAAGGCCAGAAAGATGATCTGGGTGGGATCCACGCTCTGGCTGTGGCTTAAGTACAGGAGATAGAGCAGAAAGGGCAGGGCCACGACGAAGGCGGCGACGAAGACGATATGGCGAAAGTTCATGGCCGTTTTCTGGGTGGTGCGGTTTCAGGCCGGGGTCTGGGGTTCTCCCCTGTCCCGGCACAAGCGGCACGCTGTAAAATCAGCATTTCACCATCAGGGAGTTGACCAGTTTGAGCAGAAGTTCCGGCTTGTGGTGCAGGTCGGAATTCTGCAGGAAGTTGCGCCGCTGCATGAACCGGTCGCGTACCGTGGCCGCGTATTCCTCGGGGTTTTCCACCTTGGCCGGGTCGTAGCGGTCGCCGTATCCCGGCAGGAACTTCTCCACGCTTTTCTTGTCCGGAATCTGGGCCCCGGGCAGCACGTCCCAGTCGGTCCAGGTCAGGCGGTCGGTCAGAAGGGCGGTCTGCAGGGCAAGGGACGTCTGCAGCGGTATCTTGCGCAGATCCCGGTCGGAGGTGCGCCAGAAGCCCACGGAATTGAAGCAGAATCCCGTGGCCCCGTTCTCGAAGACCTTGAGAAAGGCCTCCACGTCCTTCCACAGCTCGTAGACCCGGAAGGGGTTGGCGAAGGGCTCGAAGACCAGCTTCTTGAGCTCCTCCTCGGAGACGTTCTCGGCCAAGTTGCGCCGGGTCATGAGCGACGCCCCCATGGCCACGGCCAAGCTGTTGTCGATGAACCGGATCACCGGCGGCAGGCAGGTGTCCTTCATGAGCCAGACCATGATGTCCGGGAAGGCGCAGCGGTTGACGTAGACCCCGAGCAGGTCGCGGTCGATGAGCGCCCGGCCGTTGGGATTGCGCACGTCCTGTCCCAGGGGCAGCACCTTGCCGTCCTTGCGGGTGAGCGCCGTGTTTTGCACGGAGATCATGTATTTCCAGTCCGGATGGTCCAGGGGCCGGGAATCGGTCTTGTCGAAAAGCGTGGGTTCCCACACCCGGCAGACCTTCTGGTCGCAATCGATCTGGAAGGCGTCGTCGTGCAGCACCACCTTGGCGAACCCCTCGGGCAGGGTGCCGCCGTTGTCGTGGGAATTGGTGTGGGACGATTTGCCCGTGCCCGAGAGTCCGAAAAAGGCGATGGAACGCTTGCCCAGCACCCGGTATTTTTTCTCCGTGGTCTTGGAGAAGTCGAGCTCCTTGATGCCGCCGTGGCAGGCGGCCATGCCCAGGCGCATGCCCGAGGTCCAGGCCAGGGTCAGGGTGCCTTTCTTGCGTTCCCCGAAATAGCGCATGCCCAGGTTCACGACCACGTTGGCCTCCTCGTCCACCAGGGCCAATTGGGAGCCGCCCTCGTTGTGGTAATAGGGGTCCGTGGTGCGCCAGTGGTTGAAGCCCACGATGAGGATGTCCTGGATGGGCAGGATCGGGCTTTCGGCATACTGTGCTGCCAGCTCCTCGAAGGGGGTGAAGTTGGCCAGCCAGTTGAACACGTTGATGGCGTCGTCTTCGGTGGCCACCATGGTGGCCTTGATCATGAGATCCTTATCCAGGCCCAGGACGGCGTTGGCCTTGATGAGGGGGTGTTTTTGCATCTCGTAGACGGCCTCGCGCAGGTCGGCCTCCACCTTGCGCCGTTCGGGCCCGTTCATGCGGGTGTAGAACCGCCTGGCCTTGGCCGTGCGGCCCACGATTTTGCCGTGGCAGTTGTTTAAGACCGTGGCTCCCTCGGGCAGGCCCAGCCGTTTGGCCGCCGGGGGATAGATGGGCAGGTCCGTGTCCATCACGTCGTGCTGGGCCTTGGCCATATCGTAGGCCTCGGCCGCCGTGACCCGGCGCACCCGCTTGTCCAGCAGCAGGGTCTGAACGATGGACCGGGGGGCGGGCATGCGGGTGATGTCGTCTTTATAGTAGTCGTAGCTGGACTGGCTGGCCATGCGAAGGCTCCTTTCGGGTCGTCATGCCTGTGTAGCAGGGGGCGGGGGCAAAGGTAAATGGCCTAGACCGGTCCCAGGCGTCCGGCCACGCAAAAGGCCCCGGGGGCCGAACCTCCCGGGGCCTTTCCGCCTTAGCCCCGGCGGCCCATGGTGAACCGTTTGGGGTCTATGCCGTATTTTTTGACCTTGTAGTTGACCACCCGGTAGCTTTCCCGCAGGTCGCGGGCGGCCTGGAACATGTTGCCCCGGGCCTTTTTCAGGGCCTCGATCAAAAGTTCCTGCTCGAACTTGGCCACGGCCTCGCCAAAGGACAGGCTGGGGCCGGTGTTGGAGCTTTCGGCGGTCTGCAGGGTGGGAGGCAGATGGTAGGTGCGCACCACGCCCTCGTCGCACAGCATGGCGGCGCGTTCCATGCAGCTGGCCAGTTCCCGGGCGTTTCCGGGCCAGTGGTACTGGTTCAAGAGGTCGATGGCCGGGGTGGAGATGCGGCGCAGGGGCTTGCCGAGCTTTTTGGAATATTCGCTAAGGAAATGTTCGGCTAGGGGCAGGATGTCCCCGGCCCGGTCGCGCAGGGCCGGGACGTAGATGGGCAGGACGCTTAGGCCGTAATACAGGTCTTCCAGGAATTCGCCCTTGGTCATGCGCTCGCCCAGGGAGGCGCTGGTGGCGGCCACGATGCGCACGTCCACATGGATCGGCTCAAGGCCGCCCTTGCGCTGCACCGTGCCTTCGTGGATGACCCGGAGCACCGCCTTCTGGGCCGTCGGCGAAAGCTCCTCGATGTCGTCTAAAAAGACCGTGCCGCCCTGGGCCAGCTCGAAGACGCCGCGCTTGGAGCGGGTGGACTCGGAGGCCTCGCCCTTTTGCACCCCAAAAAGGGTCTCCTCCACCACCTCCTCGGGGTCCGTGCCGCAGGACAGCCGAAGAAACGGCCGCTGCCGGCGGGGGCTTTGGCCATGCAAAAGCTCGGCCAGAAACTCCTTGCCCGTGCCCTCTTCGCCCCGGAACAGGACCGGGGTGGAGGACAAGGCGGCCTGGGCCACCTGCCTGAGCACCAGGCGCATGCTTTTGGACACGGCCACCGGGGTCCGGCCGTCCTGGGGCGGCGGGGTGGTGTCGGGCTGGGGCTGGTGCAGGCGGCGGCGCGGCCGGGTGAGTTCGTCGCGCAGGCGGATGGACAGGCTGCCCACCAGCGTGGCCACCACGCTCAAAAAGTCGCAGTGGGCCTCCAAAAAGACCGGCGGGGCCTTGGGGATGTCCACGCTCAAGGTGCCGAGCACGCCGCCCTGGTCCGGCATGGGGGTGTCGTCCGGGCCGGCGGCGTCTCCCGGGTCGGCCTGTCCGGGCTGGGCGTCCGGGGAGAGGGGGGACAGGGATTCGGAGGATACGGCCAGGCCGGGATGGTTGGCCGGGATGGGTTTGGGGGCGTGGATGGGGACGCACAGAAACGACAGGGTCTCCAGTTCCTCGGGCGGGCGTCCGATGAAATCGGGATGGTCCTTGACGTCCTCGATGACCAGGGTGCGCCGGGTGGCCATGACCTGGCCCGTGGCCAGGGGGCCCGGGCCGAAGAGGTGGGAAATTCCCTGGTCGCGACCCCGGTCCAGGCTGATCTTGGTGTTTCTGCGCGGCAGGTCGAACAGCTCGATGTGCACCCGGCGATAGCCCAGGTTGCCGACCAGGATGTCCAGGGTGTTTTCCAATCCCTGGCGCACGGGGATATTGGGGCCCGTCTCCTGGATGATGCGCGTCAGCGTGGTCAGGAAGATGGGCCAGCCGCTTTCAAAAGATGAGAGTCCGTTCATGTCCCGCCCGGATGCCGCTCAACCGCCGAGGGCGTCCGCCCCCAGCCGCAGGGCGACGAGGTTGACGTCCACGATCTTGGGCGGCAGATGTTTTTTGATGGCCGCCTCCATGGCCTCCATCCCGAAGGGAAAGGCGCCTGCGGCGCAGGCCGCGCCCAAAAGTGCGGTGTTGGCGCTTTGCGGATTGCCGGCCTTGACCCCGAGGGTGTGGCAGGGGACGAAGACCGCCTTTCCGGCCCACTCCCGGATGGGGGCGCACATGGTCTCCAGGGAGGGATAGGGTTCGCGTTCCAGGGCCGAACTTAAGGGGGGGATGGGGTCGGTGTTGACGGCCGCAAAGCCCCCCCGGTGCAGCATGGACAGGGCCCGCAGAGCCTCCAGGGGCTCGAAGCCGAGCAGAATGTCGGCCTCCCCCGGGCTGATTTTTGGGCTGTGAAATCCTCCCATGAGCACTGTGGATTCCACCACGCCGCCGCGCTGGGCCATGCCGTGGATCTCGCCCGAGACCACGTCGAGCCCCGCATCCATGGCCGCCAGGGCCAAAAGGCGAGTGGAGGTGAGGGTTCCCTGGCCTCCGACGCCGGTGAGAAAAACGCGATGGCGCTGCATTTATCCGTCCTTCTTGCGGGCTTTGATTTCCGGGGAAAGCTGCACGCAGTACATGCAGCCCGAACAGGCCTCGGCATTGATGGCGAAGACCCCTTCCACCATGACGAAGGCCGGACAGGCCAGTTCGTCCCGGCAGGCCAGACACTTGCCGGGGTCGCCGGCCACCTGGGCGGGCGGCGTCTTGCGCGCGATCTTGACCTTGCGGGCGTGGATGGGGCAGGGGGCCTCGGTGATGAGCACCCGGACCCCGGGTTGTGCCTTGAGCTCGGTCAGGGCCGCCACCGTGGCCTTGTGGTTGAAGGGATTGACCCGCACGGGCGTAACGCCGCAGGCCCGGACCAGTCCGGCAAGGTCCACCTTGGAAGAGAACTCCCCGAAGATGGTGTGGTCCACGCCCGGGTGCGGCTGGTGGCCGGTCATGCCCGTGGTGCGGTTGTCCAGGATCACCAGGAGCAGTTCATGGTTGTTGGCCACGGCGTTGATAAGCCCGGTGATGCCGGAATGAAAGAAGGTGGAATCGCCGATAAAGGCCACCACGGGGCGCCCCGAGGCGGCGGCGAAGCCGCTTCCGGCGCTGACCGAGGAACCCATGCAAAAAAGGAAATCGGCGCAGGACAGGGGCGGCTGGATGCCCAGGGTATAGCAGCCGATGTCCGAGGAATAGACCGGTTCGTCCCCGAAGACTGTGCGCACGGCATGGTACGAGGCCCGGTGCGGACACCCGGTGCACATGTTGGGCGGCCGTCTGGGCAGGTCGGCCGGAACGGCGAAAAGGGCCTTTTCCCGCCCGGGCAGCCCGCAGGCGGCACGCACCGCCTCCTCCACGATCTCCGGGGAATATTCGCCGAAGCGCGGCAGGATATCCCCCTTGCCCGCGACCGCCGTGGAGATCCCCCGGCGCTGGAAAAGGGCCCGGATCTCCTCCTCCACGATGGGGTCCACCTCTTCCAGGACCACCAGGGTGTCCAGTCCGGCGGCGAAATCGGCGATGAGGTTTTTGGGCAAGGGATACGAAAAGCCGAGGTCCAGAACCTTGACCTTGCCGGATAGCCCGGTCTCGTGCAGCGCGTCGTGCAGGTAGGCCCGGCAGATGCCCGAGGCCACGAACCCGACGCTTCCCTGGCCGGAGACGGCGTTTAAGGGCGAGACGTCGGCCGCGGCGGACATGGCGTCGAGCTTGTCCAGCAGGGCCAGGCGCATGGCCCGGGCCGAGGCCGGCAGCGGCACATAGCGGAAGGGATTTTTCACGAAGGGCGCGGCCGGGGTCTTTTCGGGCAGGGCCGAAAAGGTCACGGGCCCGCGTACGTGGTTGACCCGGGTGGTGGTGCGCAGAAGCACCGGATGACCGAACTGCCTCGACAGTTCCATGGCCGCCCGGGTGTAGTCCTTGCAATCCATTGCCGAGCACGGCTCGATGCAGGGCAGCCCGGCCAGACGGGCGTACCAGCGGTTGTCCTGCTCGTTTTGCGAGGAGTGGCTGCTCGGGTCGTCGGCCGAAAGCAGCACGAAGCCCCCGGGCGATCCCACGTAGGCCAGGGTCAGCAAGGGATCGGCGGCCACGTTGACGCCCACGTGCTTCATGGTCACAAGCGTCCTGGCGCCGGCCAGGCTGGCCCCGGCCCCGACCTCCAGGGCCACCTTCTCGTTGACGGAATACTCGAAGCGGTACGGACCCTGGGGGGAAAGCCGGAAAAAGGTGTCCGGCACCTCCGAGGATGGCGTGCCCGGATAACAGGTCACCACATCCACCCCGGCCTCAAGCGCCCCCCGGACGATGGCCTCGTTGCCGAGCAGAAAATGCCTCGCCCCGCCCTCTTTGTCCAAAAGCTCCCTGCCCATATGTACAAACTCCCGTCGGGTTTTGAAAGAACCCGGTGGCCTGGTGTTGCGTCCCTTAAAAATACGTCCGCGTTTTTTAAAAAAATACGTGTTTCAAAGCGTTTTGTCCGAAATCCGCTAAGACGTCTTTCGAGGACGCGACACTAGCCGTTGCTCTTCTGGCCGCCCGCCTCGATCTTGGCCTTTATGGCCTCGATCTTGGAATCGATATACGACATGTTCTGCATGGAGCTTTCCGCCTTCATGCGCTCATAGCCCGTCAAGGCCGCCTTGAGGTCGCCTGCGGCCTCGGCGGTCACCGCCATCTGGCGGTCGATGGCCAGAAGGAAGGGCTTCGAGGCCGTCTGTCTGGCTTTTTCCAATATCTCCAGGGCCTTGGCGGTTTCTCCGGTCTTGGTCAGGATGGCCGCCTGCCCCAGTTCCGCCAGGGAGCGCACGGCGCCGTCCGAGGACTTGGACAGATCGGCCCAGGCCAGGGCCGCGGCGGGCAGGTCGTCCGCGTCCTGGGCGGCCTTGGCCATCTCCAGGAGCACGCCGTCCTTGGCGCCGGCCGGGGCCTCGGCCAGCAGGGCCTTGAGGCCGGCCAGGCGATCCGCGCCCGTTTTTTCGGCCGCGATCTTCCCGATCTTCTCGGTCACCTCGGCGATGCGCGAGGCCTGGTATTTCTGATACAGGGCCACGCCTCCCGACCCCAGCAGGGCCACGGCGGCGGCGATGGCGGCGGGTTTCCAGTAGGCAAGGACAAGCCGGGCCAGGAGACCGTGGTCATCGGCCGCCTGGGCGGCCTTGTCCCCGGCGGCGGGCGCGGCGGGTTTTTTCGTCTGATCGGCCATGGATTCCTCCAAAAATGGGGATGTGGTGCGAAATGCAAAAGAACAAGACTTTTAAGCAGAAACCGGGCGGGCTGTCAAAAGTCCGGGCCTCGCGAAACGTTCCTGCGGTTCCCCGGCGGCCCGCCTCCCGTTGACTTTTTTACCGGTTGTTGCCAAGCCACGGGATGTTTTCGACCATGCACAACAGTGAGGGAACGCTCCATGGATGCCGCCGCCGCCATGCTTGACCTGGCCAAACGCGCCAAACGCGCCTCCCGGCTCATGGCCGGGGCCGATCCGGCCGCCAAGGCCCGGGCCTTGCATTTTTTGGCCGACCTTCTGGCCGCCGGGCCCGCCGAGGTGTACGAGGCCAACGCCCGGGATCTGGACAAGGCCGCCGCCGCCGGGCTCGACGCCCCGCGCCTGGACCGGCTGCGCCTGACCCCGGCGATCATGGCCGCCATGGCCAAGGCCTGCCGCGAGGTGGCGGACATGCCCGATCCCGTGGGCGGCATCGACGCCCTGAAAAAACGCCCCAACGGGCTTTTGGTGGGCCGCATGCGCATTCCCCTGGGGGTGGTGTGCATGATCTACGAATCCCGCCCCAACGTCACCATCGACGCCGCCATCCTGTGCCTGAAGGCCGGAAACGCCGTGATCTTGAAGGGCGGCTCCGAGGCCCTGGCCTCCAACATGGCCCTGGCCGGGATCATGCAAAAGGCCCTGGCCGAGGCCGGGCTGCCCGGAGACGCCGCCAGCCTGGTGGCCACCACGGATCGGGCCGCCGTGGCCGCCCTGTGCAAGCTCGACGAATACATCGACGTCATGATCCCCCGGGGCGGCGAGGGGCTTATCCGGGCCGTGGCCGAACAGGCCACCATGCCCGTTCTCAAGCACTACATGGGCGTGTGTCACGCCTACGTGGACAGCGATGTGGACGAGAACATGGCCCTTGACGTGGTGGTCAACGCCAAGGCCCAGCGGCCCGGGGTGTGCAACGCCCTGGAATGCCTTCTGGTGCATGCCGACCGGGCGGCCACCTTCCTGCCCCGGGCGGCCGAGGCCCTTGGCCGGGCCGGGGTGTCTTTCCGGGCCTGCCCGCGCAGCCTGCCGCTTCTGGGTGACAAGGCCACGGCCGCCGCTCCCGGCGACTTCGGGCACGAGTTCCACGACCTGATCCTGGCCGTGAAGGTGGTGGACTCCATGGACGAGGCCCTGGACCATATCGCGGCCCACGGCTCCAACCACACCGAGGTCATCCTGACCGCCGACCATGACCGGGCCATGACCTTTTTGCGGCTGGCCGACGCCTCCATGGTCGGGATCAACTGTTCCACGCGCTTCAACGACGGCGGGGAACTGGGGCTTGGGGCCGAAATCGGCATCAGCACCTCCAAACTGCACGCCTACGGCCCCATGGGGGTCACGGAACTGACCGGGGCCAAGTTCGTGGTCCTGGGGCAGGGCCAGGTGCGGGGGTAGGGCGCCCGCCCTTTCGAGAGGCACATGCGACCGCCACGGCGTCTCGGCATCTTCGGGGGCTGCTTCAACCCGGTGCATAGCGCCCACCTTCGGGCGGCCGTGGAGGCCGCCGAGGGCCTGGGCCTGGACCGGGTGGATTTCGTGCCCTCGGCCCGGCCGCCCCACAAGCCCGGGGAGCCCATGCTCGGGTTCGCCGCCCGGCTGCGCCTGCTGCGGGCCGCCGTGGCCGACATGCCGGGGTTTGCGGTCAACGACCTGGAATCCCAAAGGCCCGGTCCCTCCTATACCTACGATACCCTGGCCCGCTACCTGGATGACAACCCGGGGACGGAGCTTTTTTTCATCATGGGAACGGGGGATCTGCTCAACCTGGCCACCTGGAAACGGGGATTCGAACTGACCCGGCTGGCCCACCTGGCCGTGCTGGCCCGGGAGGGCCTGGGGGTGGCCGGGATCGGAGCCTACCTGGCCGGGGATGGCGCCGGGCTCGGGGCCGCGCCCCGTCCCCTGCCGTCTGGCGTGTCGGCCTGCGCCGTGTGGGCCACGGCCGGGGGGGGCATGCTTTATTGCCTGGAGATTCCCCGTCTGGACATCAGCGCCTCGCTGGTGCGGGAGCGCTGGCGGTGCGGACGGACGGTGCGTTTTCTGGTGCCGGACGCGGTCTGGCGCGAACTGGCCTCCCTGCGGGAGGAGGCGGACCTGGCCTGGGCGCCTTCTCCGGCCGTACCGGGGCCGAAAGCGGGCTGAACAACAGGATGTGGTGATGTTGGTGGCAATGTTTCCCTCGCGTTTTCGACGCGCGACCATAGCTGTGTCCATTGTGATCTTTTCGGCAATGATCCTGGCCCCGGGCGTCACGGAGTTGCTGCGCCGGGGACGGGCTTCCGCCGTGGCCGAATCGGGCATGGAGGGCCTGCCCTCCCTGGATGCCGCGCCCGCGGCCTGGGTCCGGGTGTTCAACGCCCTGCGCGGCGGCTACCTGGAGAAACACTTCGGCCTGCGCGGCCGGCTCATCACCTGGTACAACTACGTCAACGCCTTTTTGCTCAAATCCTCCCAGGACAACAATCCCGTGGTCATGGGCCGGGACAGGTGGCTGTTTTTGTCCCAGGACGGCCCCGACCGCAACATCCTCGAGGATTTCCGGACCACCCGGCCCCTGCCCGAGGCCAAGATGCGCCGGGTGCTGGATGTGCTCACCGCCCGCCGGGACTGGTGCGCGGCCCGGGGCATCGCCTATCTGGTGGTGGTGGCCCCCAACAAAAATACGGTCTATCCCGAGAAGCTCCCCGAGGCCTTCACCCGCCCGGCCGAGGACTCGCACCTGGACCAGCTGCTGCGCTATCTCAAAGACCATGCCGCCCTGGATATGGTGGATCTGCGGCCGGCCCTGGCCGAGGCGAAAAAGGAGCACCAGGTCTTCTACGCCACGGACAGCCATTGGAACGCCCACGGGGCCTTTGCCGCCTACCGGGAGATCATGCGCCATGTGACGCCGCATTTTCCGAACATCCGGCCCTTTACGCCCGGGGACTACACGCCGGTGGAATATGCCGGGCTCCCCGGGGATCTGGCCTTTCTCATGGGCCTGCAGGAATATCTCCCCGAGCCGCGCGTGATGTACGTCAACGCCGCTGGCGGGGCCAGGGCCCGGGGCACGAGCTATCCGGCTTCGAGCCACCCCGGCTATTTCCAGCCCCTGGTGGCCTCGGAGGTGCCGGGTCCGGCCGGGGAGGGGCTTCCCCGGGCGGTCTTTTTCCACGATTCCTTTTTCTGGGAACTTATGCCCTTTCTGGCCGAGCATTTCCGCTTCGCGGTCTATGCCTGGATGAACCCCCAGACGGAGATGGAGCCGCGCCATTTCGACACGGAGCTTATCGAGCGGGAGCGGGCGGACATCGTGATTGAGGAGTTTACGGAACGCTATTTCGTGCCCTCGGCCCGGCCGCTGGACAAAAGGGAGCAGGCGGCGCACCCGGGAAATTGAAAAGCGCGACGGGACGTTATGATGGCGGGCGGGGGCCTTGACCGGGCATCGCCACAAGCACCGGGGAGGCGTGTCCGGGGGCGCATGGCCGGGGAGGCGTGGTCGGGGGGTTGGGCGGGGCCGGGAACGCGGCGGACGGATGCCTCCTAAGCGGGGGCACTCCCCATGCGCTTCATGACGTAGTCCAGAAACTTGCGGGCCTCGACGAAATCGGGCCGGATGGACAGGGCCAGATTGAGGTGCCGCAGGCAGTCGTCCACGGTGTTTTTTTCGAAGTAGGCCCGGGCCATGTTGAAATGCACATGGTCGTCGTTGGCGTTGAGTTCCAGGGCCCGGCCGTAAAACGTCAGGGCCTCGTCGTAGTTCTTGTTTTTGCGCAGGGTGATGCCGAAGCTGTTGAACTGCTCCCGGTATTCCTGGGAAAAGGCCTCGTCCAGGTGCAGAAGGGTTCCCAGCACCTTTTTGAGCTTCACGTAATCCTTTTTTTCCGACGCCACCTTCCCCACGCCATACGTTGCTTTGACGTTGAGGTCGTCGATCATCAGCGCCTTGACGAACTGCCGCTCGGCCTCGTCCAGATCGCCCATGGAAAAGGCCTGTTCGCCTTTTTCGATCTTTCTGGCCAGGCTTTCCAGGGCCGGGACCGTATGCAGCTTGTAGTAGCGGGGCTCGGGCACGTACTGGGTCAGGAAATCCTTAGCGGGAAGCTCCTTTTTCACCCCGGACGGCACATGGTGGACATTTAAGGGCTGCACCTCGAACCGGTCGGCGTCGAGTTGCCGGGCGTACCAGTAGGTCGTGGACTGGTGTTTTCCGGCCGTGTCGCCGATACCCACATCGGTTTGCATGGCCAGGGAATAAACGCCGAGGATGGCGGGATATCCGGGCATGGGAGTTCTCCTTGCTGGATATGCTTATGTCCCAAACCGCAGGCCCCGGCAAGCGTCCCGGCCTGTTCTTTTTTTGTCAGAGCGGCGTGTTGCGCATGGCGCGCACAAAATGCGGCGCGTCGGGACGTTGTGCGAGCTGCGCGACGAGCGCGGGCACGTCACAGTCCGCGTCGCCGTACCTGGCGGCCAGTATGCCGTCTCCGTCGCCGACGGCCCGGAGCAGCCGTTCTGCGCTGATGGTCACGCCCCGGGCCAAAAGCCCCGGGCCGATTTCAAGGGCGATGAAGTTGAAAAGTTTGAGGGTCACCATGCCGCAATGACCGTCTGCATGGCTGCGCGAGGCCGCCCGGCCGTGGGTGATGTCGCCGCGAAAGGACTTAAATGGGCTGTCCAGGCGCATGCAGATGCCCACCAGCCCCGGCATGGCCACGGACAGGGCCAGTTCGTCCCCGGGGGCCAGCATGGCCCGGGAGATGTCGTCCACCGGCTGGCCGTTGACGAAGATGGTGCGCAGCCGGTCCCGGACATAGCCCGGATCCAGCCCGAGGATGTCCCCCAGAAACGCGTCCAGGCGGCACGGCCCGGGCACGCCCACCCCCACGCCTGCGGCCAGTAGGCCGGAAATGCGGCCCATGCCGCGTTCGTCGAGGGAAATCTCGACCGTATATGGTGTTTTTTCGTCATGCATATCCGGGTTTCCTTTTGTGAAGACCATGCAATCCCCCTTTTGTTTCTCAAGCCGGCATGCTATACGCAATGTATATTGCGCCATTTATGTCAATGTTGCAATGTGCCATGATTGACTTATGTCAATATTGACATAGGCGTAAACCATACGAAAATCGCGCAACTGAAAAAATCAGGCCGCGTGTTACCGCGCCTGGTTCAAGGAGGAACACACATGGGCAGACTGCTTCGCATCGACACCAACAAGCGGACCTTCGCTTTCAGCGACATGGGCGCTTACGCGGGCCTGGGCGGCCGGGCGCTGACCTCGCGCCTGATCCTGGAAGAGGTTCCGGCCCTGAGCCATCCCCTGGGCGCGTCCAACAAGTTGGTGGCCGCCGCAGGCATCCTCACCGGCACCGCCGCCGCCAACTCCGGCCGCATTTCGATCGGGGCCAAGTCGCCCTTGACCGGCGGCATCAAGGAAAGCAACTCCGGAGGGCTTTTTTCCCAGAAGATGGCCAAGCTGGGCATCCAGGCCATGGTCTTCGAAGACAAGCCCGAGGACGGCGCCGCGCCCGTGGTGATCGTGGTCAAGGCCGACGGCGTGAGCATCGTGGAGGCCCCGGAACTGGCGGGCCTGGGCACCTACGCCACCTCGGAGAAACTTCTGGCCGCCTACGGCTCCCGGGCGGCGGTGATGCTCATCGGACCGGCCGGGGAGACCTGCCGCATGGCCGCTTCCGTGCAGTTCACCGACCCCAAGGGCCGTCCGGCCCGGGCGGCGGGCCGCGGCGGGCTGGGCGCGGTCATGGGATCGAAGAAGATCAAGGCCGTGGTGGTGGACGACACCGGCGCGCCGGGCGTGCCCGTGGCCGACAAGGAGGCCTTCAAGGCCGCCAACAAGCGCTGGGTGGAGATCCTCGGTTCCCACCCGGTGACCAGCCAGGGCCTGCCGGGATTCGGCACCTCGATCCTGGTCAACATCATCAACGAGGCCGGGGCCCTGCCCACCAAGAACTTCCGCTTCGGCCGCTTCGATCAGGCCGCCGACATCAGCGGCGAGAAGATGGTGGAGCTCATGAACGCCCGGGGCGGCAAGCCCAAGGAAGGCTGTCATCCCGGCTGCGTCATCCAGTGCTCCCAGACCTTTGTGGACGACAAGGGCGCCTACCTGTCCTCCGGCCTGGAATACGAGACCGTGTGGGCGTTTGGGGCCAACTGCCTGATCAACGACGTAGACGACATCGCCCGCATGGACCACGCCTGCGACGACCTGGGCCTGGACACCATCGATATGGGCAACGCCGTGGCCGTGGCCATGGACGGCGGGATCATCCCCTGGGGCGACAGCAAGGCCGCCCTGGCGCTGCTGCGCCGGGTGGGCGATCCCAAGGACGCCCTGGGCCAGATCATGGGCAACGGGGCCAAGTTCGCCGGGCAGGCCTTCGGGGTGTCCCGGGTGGCCGAGGTCAAGGGCCAGGCCCTGCCGGCCTACGATCCGCGCGCCGTCAAGGGCGTGGGAGTGACCTACGCCACCACCCCCATGGGCGCCGACCACACGGCCGGATACGCCGTGTGCCAGAACATCCTCAAGTGCGGCGGCGACGTGAATCCCATGACCAAGGCCGGTCAGGTAGAGCTGTCCAAAAACCTGCAGATCGCCACGGCCGCCATCGACGCCGCAGGCTTCTGCCTGTTCGTGGCCTTCGCGGTGCTGGATACGGCCGATGCGGTGCAGGTCATGTGCGACCAGATCGCGGCCGTGACCGGAAAGCCGTTCGCCCCCGAGGATTTCCTGGCCCTGGGCGTGAACACCCTGAAGGACGAGCTGGCCTTCAACGCCAAGGCCGGGTTCACCAAGGAACACGACCAGTTGCCGGAGTTCTTCGCCGAGCCCCTGGCCCCGCACAACGCCACCTGGGACTTCACCCCGGAGGAGTTGCAGGGCGCCAAGGTGTCCTAACGCCGCGTTGCCTGGAAACGGCACCCCGGCATGTGCAGGCCCGGATGTCGGGGACAGGGCACGAAGACGTGACGGCGGGCGGACCGGGCAGGGCATGGCCCTGCCGGGAGGCGGCAGGCGGACGGGAGTCGTCCCCAGGCCCCGCCCACGATGATGCTGCAACCGGCGGCCGGGAATCTCTCGCAGGGAGGTTCCCGGCCGCTTTTCATTTGGCCGCGCTTTGGATAGGAGGGGAGGCATGCATATTTCAGTCAAATGCTTTGCTACGCTGGCCAAACACACCCCGGCCGGGGCGGATCGGTACGAGGTCGCGGACGGGGCCACGGTGGCCGACGTGGTGGCCGCCCTGGGCATCGCGCCCGGCGAGGTGAAGATCGTCTTCGTGGACGGGGTGGCGGCGGCCAGGGACGCGGTGCTTCGCGACGGCTGCCGGGTGGGGATATTCCCCGCCGTGGGGGGAGGGTGAGGCGGTGAATGCGCTGCGCCATACCCCCGTCGTTCCCTTCCCGGATGAAATGGGCTATGCCTTTCCCATACCGGGCACGACGGCCGCCCATCGTCCGAAAACCCCTTTCCCATCAGGTTCACCCCGATTATGGCCGATTTCGTCCATCTGCACTGCCACACCGAATACAGCCTCCTCGACGGGGCCATCCGCATCAAGGATCTGGTGTCCACGGCCACGGACTTCGGCTGCCCGGCCGCGGCCATCACCGACCACGGCAACATGCACGGGGCCCTGGTCTTTTACGAGGCCGCCAAAAAGGCCGAACTCAAGCCCATTGTGGGCTGCGAGGTCTACGTAGCCAAGGAGCGCATGGGCCTCAAAGACGCCCGCTCCGCCCGCGACGCCGGATGGCACCTGATCCTTTTGGCCCAAAACGACGTGGGCTTCCGCAATCTCTTAAAGCTCGTGACCATGGGCTATTTCGAGGGCTTCCATTACAAGCCCCGGGTGGACAAGGCCGTACTGGCCGCCCACAGCGAGGGGCTCATCGCCCTTTCGGCCTGCCTCAAGGGCGAGATCAACCAGGCCTTCCTGCGCCAGGGCATGGACGCGGCCCGGGAGCAGGCCCGGCAGTATGCGGCGCTTTTCCCGGATCGCTTTTATCTTGAGCTTCAGGCCAACGACCTGCCCGAGCAGGCCAAGGTCAACGACATGCTCATCGAGCTTTCGCACGAGACCAAGCTCCCCCTGGTGGCCACCAACGACTGCCACTACCTGCGAGCCTCGGACGCCGAGGCCCACGACATCCTCCTGTGCATCCAGACCGCCGCCTGCGTGGACGACGAAAAGCGCATGCGCTTCACCACGAAGGAACTCTATTACCGCTCCCCGGACGAGATGGCCGCCGCGTTCGCCCATGTGCCCGAGGCCGTGGCCAACACCTGCGTCATCGCCGAACGCATCAACCTGTCCCTCGACCTCAAGACCCTGCACTTTCCGGCCTACACCCCGCCCGAGGGCAAGGATCTGGACGAGACCATGGCCGTCATGGCCCGCGAGGGCCTGAAACGCCGGCTGGCCAAGATGTCCGGGGTGGAGGAAAAAAAATACTGGGAACGCCTGGAGCTTGAGCTCGACATCATCAAGCGTATGGGGTTCCCGGGCTATTTCCTGATCGTGCAGGACTTCATCAACTGGGCCAAGGCCCAGGGCATTCCCGTGGGCCCGGGGCGCGGCTCGGCGGCCGGGTCGCTGGTGGCCTACGCCCTGCGCATCACCAACCTGGACCCCCTGCCCTACGACCTGCTGTTCGAGCGCTTCCTCAATATCGAGCGCATCAGCATGCCGGACATCGACGTGGATTTTTGCGAACGCCGCCGGGTGGAGGTCATCCGCTACGTCACCGAGAAGTACGGCCGCGACTCCGTGGCCCAGATCACCACCTTCGGGACCATGAAGGCCAAGGCCGTGGTGCGCGACGTGGGCCGGGCCCTGGGCATGAGCTTCGGCGAGACGGACCGCATCGCCAAGCTGATCCCCGAAGACCTGAAGATGACCATCGACAAGGCCCTGGCCCAGGAGCCCAAGCTGCGCGAGTTGGCCGCCGCCGACCCCCGCATCGCCCGCCTGATCGACGTCTCCCGCCGCCTGGAGGGGCTGTGCCGCCACGCCTCCACCCACGCCGCCGGGGTGGTCATTTCCGACAAGCCCATGACCGAGTACGTCCCGCTCTACAAAGGGAAAAACGATGAAATCGTGACCCAGTGGGACATGAAGCGGGTGGAGAAGGTGGGCCTGGTCAAATTCGATTTTCTGGGCCTTAAAACCATGACCGTCATCCAGGACGCCCTGGAGATCATCCGGCAAAGCGGGGACATGCCGCCGGACCTGGACACCCTGCCGCTCACGGACCCCGCGACCTATGAGCTTTTTTCCCGGGGCGACACGGACGGCATCTTCCAGGTGGAAAGCGAGGGCATGCGCAAGTACCTGCGGATGCTCAAACCCACCTGCTTCGAGGACGTCATCGCCATGCTGGCCCTGTACCGGCCGGGCCCCCTGGGATCGGGGATGGTGGAGCAGTTCATCCGGCGCAAGCACGGCGAAGAGCCGGTCGAATATCCCCATCCGCTCCTGGCCGAGACCCTGGCCCCCACCTACGGGGTCATCGTCTACCAGGAGCAGGTGATGAAGATCGCCCAGGTCCTGGCCAGCTTCACCCTGGGCGACGGCGACCTCCTGCGCCGGGCCATGGGCAAGAAAATCGCGGCCGAGATGGCCATGCAGCGCACCCGGTTCGTGGACGGGGCGAAGCAAAACGGCATCCCGGAAAAAAAGGCCAACGAGATCTTCGATCTCATGGAGAAATTTGCGGAATACGGCTTCAACAAGTCTCACAGCGCGGCCTATGCGCTCATCTCCTATCATACCGCCTATCTCAAGGCGCATCATCCCGTGGCCTACATGGCGGCGCTGATGACCTCGGACATCGAGAATCAGGACAAGATCCTCAAGTACATCGCCGATTGCCGGGACCGGGAGATCGAGGTGCTGCCGCCGGACGTCAACGCCGGGCAGGCGGACTTCTCGGTGAAAGACGGCAAGATCCTCTACGGCCTGGCCGGGATCAAAAACGTGGGCCGCGAGGCCATCATCGAGATCGTGGCCGAGCGCGGCAAAAACGGCCCCTACACCTCGCTTCTGGACCTGGCCAGCCGGGTCAACCTGCGCAAGGTGACGAAAAGGGTTCTGGAATACCTGATCAAATGCGGGGCCTGCGACGGCTTCGGCTGCACCCGGGCCGGGCTGTTCGCCGGGCTCGACCAGGCGGCGGCCATCGGCCAGAAACGCGCTGCCGACCGCAACACCAACCAACTTTCGCTTATGGCCCTTGTGCCCACCAGGCCCGAGCCCACCACGGGACTTGGCATCGACTGCCCCGAGGCCACCCTGACGGAATGGGGCCACGAGCAGAAGATGGCCTTCGAAAAGGAGGCCCTCGGGTTCTATCTTACGGGGCATCCGCTTCTGGCGTATATCCGGGACATCCGGGCCATGCGCCTGCCGTCGCTTGTGCAGTGCGCCGACCTGTCGCCGGGCACCGAGGTCAAGGTGGCGGCCATGGTGGTGTCTTTGAAGGAAATCGTGACCAAAAAGGGCGGCAAGATGGCGTTTGGGCTGGTGAAGGACTTAACCGGCGAGGCCGAGGTCACTTTTTTCCCCGAGGTCTTCGAGAAGTCCCGGGAGCTTTTGTCCGTGGACGCCCCCTTGTGCATCGCCGGGAAAATCAGCACCTACGAGGGCGGCGGCGGGGGAGAGGAGGGCAAGAAACTGGTGAAAATCGAGGCCGCAGCCGTAGAGCACCTGTCAAAGACGGCCAACGACAGCGCCGACCCGGTGCATGTGCGCCTTGACGCCTGCGGCGGCGAGCTCCCCCTGGACGGGCTGGCCCCCATTCTGGCCAGATATCCCGGCACCTGCCGGGTGCATCTGGTCATCACCTATCCCAGGGCCGAATGCCGCCTGCGTTTCGGCGACGCCTTTTGCGTGCGCCGCTGCCCGGATCTGCGCCGGGAGCTCGACGAGTTCGAGACCTCCTGCCGCGCCCCGGCCCCAGGGGTTTCCGGGAAAAACGCCGCGAGCCCGGCCCGGCCCGGAGGAGAACGCCCATGAATGCCGCACCCTTTGCCGCCGATGGCCGGGGCGTCTACCAGCTCACGGTGACCATGGATTTTGCGGCGGCCCACTGCCTGCGCCACTACGGCGGGCCCTGCGAGAACCTGCACGGCCACAACTTCGCCGTGGAGGCCGTGGTCTCGGGCAGAAAGCTCGAGCCCAAGGTGGACATCCTCATGGATTTTAAGGAACTCAAGAACCGCCTGGCCGCCGTGGTGGCCGAACTCGACCATTGCCACCTCAACGAGCTTGCGGTTTTTGCGAAACGCAATCCGTCCTCGGAGCTTCTCGCCCGCTACATCTTCGAGGGCCTGCGCGAGCGGCTGGCCGACGTCCCCCAGGTGACGCTGCAAAGCGTCTCCGTATCCGAAAAGGCGTCGAGCAAGGCCACCTACATGGAGCCTGACGCGGGGCCTGCGGGCTGATGCGGTTCGTGGTGCAGCGGGTCGCCTCGGCGCATGTGGACATCGTCGGCCGGCGGGTGGCGGCCATCGGGCCGGGGCTTGCGGTCCTGGCCGGGTTCGGCCGCGAGGACGGCCCGGAACTGCCCGCTTCGCGGGTGTGGGGTGTCATGCTGGACAAGCTTCTCACCCTGCGCGTCTTTCCGGACGAGGCGGGGAAGATGAATCTGGGCCTGACGGACGCCGGGGGCGAATTGTTGGTGGTGTCCCAGTTCACCCTGTACGCCGATTGCCGCCGGGGGCGGCGGCCGTCGTTTAGCGGGGCCGCTGATCCGGACCTGGCCGAAGGCCTGTATGACCGCCTGTGCGCCGACCTTGCGGCGCGCTGTCCGGGACGGGTCTTCAGGGGCGTTTTCGGCGCGGACATGGACGTGGGGCTTGTCAACCGGGGGCCGGTGACCATAGTGCTTGACGCCCGGGATTTTTTGGGCGGCTGACGCCGCCGTGGCGTAACACAGCGCCGCACGGACCTGCCTGTTGACGGCGCGGGATTTTGGCGAAATGATCCGACACATGCACGCTCTACGCGGGCCTGGCCCGAACCTTGGTCTGAACGCGGCCCCTGCCGGGGGCCGCCCATGATCCGCCGTATCTTCGAGGCCCCCTCCGCCCCGGAGCAGAGCCGCGGGCTGGCCAGGGAGGTGGTGGGCTTTTTGGGAAACCATCTGTCCGACACCAACATCCTGCACGACCTGGACATCATGCTTACCGAGGCCTGCGCCAACGTGGCCCGCCATGCTTATGGCGGCGGGGAAGGACGGTTGGAGGTGCGGCTGGCCCTTGTGCCCGGGGAGAGCGTGGACCTGGAGATCGTGGACTGGGGGCGCGGTTTCGACGGCCCGGTGCGATTCGTGAACCCGGAGCCCGAGGCCGAAGGCGGCCGGGGGTTGTTCATCATCTCCCGGCTTTCCGATGCCGTGGCGGTTCGCTCCGAAGGGCGGGAGAACATCGTGGCCATTCACAAGAAAATAGGGAAGACCTCGTGGAAAAGCTGACGATTTCACATGGAAAAAGTGCTCTGTATTTCAAGTATGACGGCGAGGTCACCCTGGACGTGACCCCGGAACTCAAGCGGCGGCTGGAGGCGGAACTGGCCGGAAACGAGGTGGCGGCCGTGGTGCTCGACCTGTCCGGGGTGGGGTTCATGGACAGTTCCGGCATCGGCTTTCTGGTGTCCATCAATACCCGCATGCGCAGCATCGGCAAGGCCTGCTACCTGTGCCGGTTGAGCCCCAAGGTCCGGAAAACCCTTGGCCTTGTCCAATTGTTATCGTATTTTCAGGTTGTTGAAAACGAAGAGGACGTGGCGGCGCTTTTATCCTGAAATCGCCCTGCCGCGCCCCGGCCCATGGACCGCGCCGCGCATGACCGATTCCCGTCCCTATGAGGCGGCGGCCGTCAGCCACGACGGCGCGCTCACGGACATCCGGCTGACCCAGGCCGGGAAAACCCGCCATCTTTTCGGCCGTAGCGCCCACTCCGGCGAATTGCGCCTCCTGGACAGCCTCCCCCTCCATGCCCCCTCACCCGGAGCCCCGGCCGTGCTGCCGGTGCTCATCGGTTCCGGGCTGGGCCATGCCCTGACCGCCCTGCTTGGGGCGGCGGCCTCGGGCGCGGCCCCTTTGAGCGAACCGCGTCTGGCGGTGGTGGACCGCGAGGCCCCCATCCTGGCCCTCACCGGGATTGGCCAGGTTCATGCCGCCGACCCCCGGGTGGCTTGGTTCGACGATCCGGACCCGGAGGCGGTCCTGGCCGCGATCGCCGCCTTGTGCGCCGCAACGGGGCGCGCTCCCGTTCCCCTGGCCCTGCCCGCCTACCAGCGCCTGGACCCCGGCTATTACGGGGCCATCCTGCGCGGGCTCGCCTCCCGGGCTGGCGAGGCCGCCCCGGCCGCAAGGCCCGGCCGCGATCCCTTTTCCGCCTGCCGCTCTCCCCGCTTTGCCGGAGAGCGGCCCCGGGTGCTGCTTCTGACCTCGCGCCTTTTCCTCTCCGGCGAGGTCGTGGCCGCCTGCGGCCGCCTGGGCGCGCCCTGCCGCTATGCCCAGATCGGCGAGGACGAGACGGACGCCGAGGCCTTCCTGGCCCGGGTCGCGGCCGAGGTGGCCGCCTTCCGTCCGGATTTCGTCCTGACCTTCAACCATCTGTGCCTGGACCGCGAGGGATACCTGGCCGATCTCCTGTCCCGGCTGGAACTGCCCCTGGCCTCCTGGTTCGCGGACAATCCGGAACTCATTCTCGGAAACTACGTCCGGCCCTTTCCCAGCCATGCGGCGGCCTTCACCTGGGACGCGGACACCACGGCCTTCCTGGTGAAAAGCGGTTGCGCCAATGTCTTCCATCTGCCCCTGGCCGCCGACGTGACCCGGTTTCGCCCGGCCGGAGAGCCCGATCCCGGCCATCCCCTGGCCGCCCGGGTGTCCTTTGTGGGCAACTCCATGCTGGCCAAGACCCGGACACGCCTGGCCCACGCCGCTCCCCATCCCGAACTGGCGGCACGGCTGACGGACATCGCCCGCGACTTCGGGCAAAGCCCCGAGCGATCCGTCTCCGCCTTCCTGGCCTCCCGGCATCCGGACATGCTCGCCCATTACCGGGCCCTGGACGGCCCCGGGCCGACCCTGGCCTTCGAGACGGCCGTGGTCTGGGAGGCCACACGCCTGTACCGCCGGGATTGCCTGGCCCGGGTCATGCCCCTTTTTCCCACCATCGTGGGCGATGCTGGCTGGCTTGAGACCTTTCCGGACGAGGGGCGGCTGTGGCGGCGCCTGCCGGAGATGGCCTATTACGACCAGTTGCCCGGTTTTTATCCCCACACCCAGGTCAACCTCAACATCACCAGCCGCCAGATGAAGGGCGCGGTCAACCAGCGGGTCTTCGACGTCCCGGCCTGCGGCGCGTTTCTTGTGACCGACCGCCAGGAGCAGATGGACGCCCTGTTCGAGCCGGGGCGGGAATCCGCCGTCTACACCCACCCGGACGAACTGCCGGACATGGTCCGCCACTATCTGGCCCGGCCCGGGGAACGCCGCCGCATCGCCCAGGCCGCCAGACGCCGCATCCTGGCCGAGCATACCTACGACCGGCGCATGGAGACGATTTTTGCCGCCATGCGCCGCCTTTTCGCCACAGGATGACCATGGACGTCTTCGCGCCCGATTCCGCCGTTCCCGAGCCCCTGCTGCGCGCCCTGCTGGTTGGCGGCGACGCCAGTCCCGAGCTTGTCCGGGCCGCCGACCTGGCCCAGACCCTGGCCCAGACCATTCCCCAGACCTTGGCTGACGGTCCCCAAGCGGGACGGGGCGGCATGTCGCCGGCCGACCTGGAGCTCCTGGCCCGCGACCTGCGCCTGTCGGCCTGGGAGGCCGACCCCTTGCGCGGTTCCCTGGCCGCCCCCGTCCTGGCCCTGGACGCAGCCCGGCCCTTCCTGGACGCGGTTCGCCGCAACGTGCTCCAGACCGTGGCCGAGCGGGACAGGCCGCCGGACGACAGCCGCTATTTCGCCCGGCTCCTGGAGCGCCGCGATCACGACAAAACCATGTCCTTCCTGTTCGGCCGCCTGGAGGCCGAGCCCGGCAATCTCCACTGGCTGCGCCATCTGGCCGCCCTGGCCCTGGCCGCCGGGGACTCCGAGGCCGCCGCCCGGGCCGCCGCCCATCTGCGCCACAGCCCCCAGGGCGTCCTGGCCCCCCTGGCCTTTGTGGCGGATCGCATCGATGCCGAGGCGGCCTTTCTGCACCAGGACTATGTCCTGGCCGAACGCCGTTTTGCTGCGGCCTGGGCCGTTTTCCCCATGGGGCCTGTCCGGCGTCTCCGGGCCGAGGCCCTGCTGCGCCTGGGACGCCGCGACGAGGCCGTCGCCCTTCTCGGCCGGGATTTCGCGGCCCATCCCTGCAACGTGACCACGCTTTTGCGCCTGCACGATCTGGCCTTGGGCCTGGACCGGGCCAGGGCGACCCTTTCCGGCGGGCTGGCCCTTTTGCTCTATACCTGCAACAAGGCCGCCGACCTGGACCACACCCTGGCCAGCCTGGCTGCGGCCGACCTGTCCTTCGCCCCGGGGGCGCGCCTCGTGGTCCTGGACAACGGCTCCACCGACGCCACGGCCGACGTCGTCACGGCCTGGATCGACCGCATGGGGGGGGACAGGCTGTCCCGCGTGGATCTGCCGGTCAACATCGGGGCTCCGGCGGCCCGCAACTGGCTGGCCCGCCATCCGGCGGTCATGGACGCGGCCTATGCCGCCTACCTCGACGACGATGCCGACGTACCCCGTGATTTCCTCGGCCGCCTGGCCGCCGCCGTGCAGGTCTTTCCCAAGGCCGGGGTCTACGGATGCCGGGTGGTGGACGCGGCCAATCCGGCCCACATCCAAAGCGCGGACCTTTTTTTCGAGCCCCTGCCCGAACCTCCCGGCAACCCGGCCTTTTCCCGGGCCTTCGAACCCTCCCGGGCCCATCTGCATTCCCTGGACATGGGCCGTTTCGACTATCTGCGGCCCTGCGCCTCGGTCACCGGCTGCTGCCACCTGTTCTCCCGCGACTGCCTGCGCCAGGTCGGCGATTTCGACATCCGCCTGTCGCCCTCCCAGTATGACGATCTGGACCATGATTTCCGCTGCCTTTTGGCGGGCCATGTCCCGGTCTACCAGGGACATCTGCGCGTCCTGCACCGCAAGCGCACGGGCAGCCAGGGCCGCCCCGGCGGCAGCCAGTATGCCGCGGGCTTCGCCAACCAGTTCAAGCTGCACCAGTTCCATTCCCGGGAACAGTTCGCGGCCATGGCCGAGGCCGCCTTCCGGGCCGCCCGCCTGGATGCCGCCGTCAAGTGGAGCTGGCTTTCGGAGCGCATGCCTGCCGGTACGGCCGTCCCGGGCGAGGAAGAGGGGCGCACGTGAGGATCCTGGTCTTCCAGATGCAGCGGATGGGGGATCTGATCCTGTCCTTTCCGCTTTTTTTATGGCTGGCCCGGACCTGTCCGGGAGCGGCGATCCGGGTGGTGGGCGAACCCATGTTTTTCGGCCCCCTGGCCGCCCTGGGACCGGCCGTGGACTATGTGGGCTGGGAAGACGGCGGCCGGGTCGCGGACCGGGAATACGGATTGGTGATCAACCTGAGCCACCGGCCCGAGGCGGCCCGGCTGGCCGGACAGGTTTCGGCCGGGCGCCGGGTGGGGCTGGTCATGGAAGAGGGCGGCGTGCTCAGGATGCATGGGGAGTGGCAGCTCTACAGGGCCTCGCTTGTGCGCAACAACCGCCACAACCGCTACCATTGGGCGGATCTCAACGCCCTGGACGTGATTCCCCCGGCCATGATCGCGGCCACGGCCTGGGACGCGCCGCGCCAACTGGCCCGGGACGGCGGCCGGATAGGGGTGTTTCTCGGCGCCAGCCAGCCGGAAAAGCGCCCTGATGCGGCTTTTTGGGGGGCGCTTGCCCGGGAGCTGGCCCGGCGGGGCCTGAAGCCGGTATTGTTGGGAGGACCGGCGGAGCGGGAACTCGGCCGGGAGGTAATGCGCCTGTGCGGCGGGACGGCCCTCGAATATTGCGGCCGGCTGGGACTGGCGGAACTGGCCAAGGTGCTGCAGACGTTCCACCTGCTGATCACCCCGGACACGGGCCCCATGCATCTGGCGGCCTGGACGGGCTGCCGGGTGCTCAACCTGTCCATGGGCCCGGTGAACCCCTGGGAAACGGGGCCGTACCAGCCGGGACATTTCGTGCTGCGGGGGGCGGTCAGCTGCCGGGGCTGCTGGGAATGTTCCCGGTCGCCCATGCCGTGCCGCGCGGCCTTCGATCCGGCCCGGGTGGCCTATGCGGCCTGGCGTATGGCCCGTGGGGAAGGGGACCGCCTGGCTGGGGCTGGGCTTTTGGGAATGGATCTTTTCCGGGTGGGCAGGGACGACCGGGGCCTGTACCGGCTTGAGTCCGTCTCCGGACGGCCGCCCCTGGCCGAGGAGGCCCTGGGGCGATTCTGGTCCGAGATGTTCGGATGTCTTTTCGGTCTCGGCGATGGTTCCCGGCCGCGGGCGGCGTGGCAGGAACTGGCCGTCGCCCTGCCCAGGCTGGCCGGGGCGTTTTGCCGCACCTTGCCACGGCTGGGCGTTTTTATGCGGGAGGGGATATCCGGGAAGGAGGATTTTTCCGGTGAGTCGTTTTGGACCGGATTCCCGCCGTATCTGCGCCCCTTGACCGGATTTTTGCATATCTCTCTGCAAAATGGCGATTTTTCCCGCGAGGTGTGGAAGCAGTGCCTGGAGCAGGTGTCCCGGGTGGCGGAGGTGACGTCCGCCCCATGAGAGGCGGGGCTGCGGGGAAAAATATGCCCCGACGGACAAAGACACCCGAAACGGCCTGGAATTCCAGGCCCTTTTTTTTTGGAACGGCTCTTGAATTTTCCTGGCTCCAGGAGACCGACCATGCAGATTTTGCCCTCTCAAAACGCAACGCGAGCCAAGGCCGGGCTGGAGTCGCTCGGCGGGCTTGACCCCCAGGCCTATCGCAAGCAAGCCAAAGCCTTCAGTTCCTATTTCGACGCCTGCATGCGTCAATCCACCGATTCTTCAGGGCAAAACAACCTGACCACCACCGGCCGCACGAGCAAGTCGTCCGCCGATGCGGCCAACAAGGCCACCCTGGCCACAGCCGGGCTCCTCTCCGCCGGAACCGGAAACGTGGTCTCCGATCCCAACAACGTGCGCATGACCAAGGAAGATTTTGCCCAGCTCAAGGCCAGCCTGTCCAAGAGCGGGATCAGCGACAAGGACATCGAGGAGCTTGAGACCAAAATCGGCAGTTCCCAGGGCCTGACCTGGGGTGCGTTCATGACCTTTCTGCAGGACAAGATCGCCGGCAACCAGCCTCTTGGCGGGTTGGGCACGGAAGGCAAGCGCGAACTGCAAAGTTTTCTGGGCAAGCTCGGGTTCACCCCGGGTGAAACGTCCCAGGTGCTGACGGACCTGGAACAGGGGCAGGCCGCCAAGGCCTGGAGTTCCATCTCCTCCAAGATTTCATCCCTGTCCGCCGAGGCCACGCTGACCGTCACCACCTCGGAGGCCCAGGCCCTGGCCAAGGCTTTGGGGTTGTCCGCAACCGCCCAGAACCGGTTGTCGGAGCTTTTTTCCAGTTTGGAGGAACGCGAACTGGGTGGCCGGGACATCCGGGCCGCCCTGCTGGCCGTGGCCGCCGAGGTCACGAACCAGGACGCGGCCGAGGGCAAGGCCCTGACCCAGGTGAAGGAATTGGCCTCCCAGGTGTTCGTGGCGGCCCAGAAGCGGGAATTCGGCCAGACCCTTTCCGATTCCCGGGAGGACCATGTGGCCAGGAAGGCCATGCTGGCCAGGGAAATGGCCTCACGCGGGGCGGATGAAGACGGCGGGAACACGTCGTCCGGCACGAAAAGCGTGGCCGATGTGGACTTTGCCTTTACGCAAGAGTCCCAGGCACAGGGCAAGGCCGGGAAGGGGCAGGTGCAGGCCGCTACTGGAGAACAGGAGCTTGGCCACAAGCGCGTGACCCTGGCGGAGACCGGCCAGGGGAACGATCTTCAGAGTCGATCCGGGACATCCGACGGACGAAAGGATTTTTTCGGGAACGGGAGCTCTGGCGGGCAAAGGGACGGCTCGATGGATGACCGCAGTGCGAAGGAACACGCCGCATCGAACCGGGAACAGACGGGACTCGGCGAATCGGCGGGCCGCAAAAGCGGCGGGTCATCCACCACGGATGCGGACTGGGCGGGATTTTGGAGCAAAATCGGCCTGGATGCCCGTGCGGCAAAGTCCACCGGGACGGAGGCGGTGTTGAAGGAGGCCCTGGCGGGCGTTTCCGTCTCGCAGGTCTCCGCCCAGGCCTCCTCTCAGCGACTGGCCCAGGCAGAAAATTCCCAGGGCATGAATTCGTCACTTTCCTCCGACGTCCTGCGCCAGGTGGAGAGCGGGATGCTCAGGAATCTGGGACAGGGAGCCAACCGCCTCACCTTGAACCTGACGCCGGATGAACTGGGCTCGGTCACCGTGATGCTGACGGTCAAGGACAAGGACGTCCAGGCGGTCATCCGGGCCGAAACCCCGGAAGCGGCCAAGATTCTTTCCGAGAACATGGTCCGGGTCCGCGAGAGCCTGGAACAGCAGGGGCTCAAGGTCAGCAAGCTCGACGTGCAGACCTCCCTGGCCCAGCAGCAGGACCAGCCCGCCTGGCAAGGCGCCAGCCAGCACAACGAGGCCAGGCGGCAGCAGGAAGAATTGGACAGGCGGCGCACGGCGTTGAGGATTCTGGGGATGGGAACCGGCGAATCGGTTGATGCGGCGATGGATGCGGCATCCCCCGCCATGGCGTCACGCAGCGAAGGCGTGGATGTTTTCGCGTAACATCCTGGAGGTTGGTCATGTCTACGATTTCGAGCCTGCTTGATTCTTCATATTATACGAACTCGACAGGCACCGGCAACTCGGCATCGAAATCCGAACTGGGGAAGGAAGCCTTTTTGCAGCTCCTCCTGACCCAGCTCACCTACCAGGATCCCCTCGATCCCATGGACGACCAGGATTTCGTGGCCCAGCTGGCGCAGTTTTCGAGCCTGGAACAGCTCACCAACATCAGCACGGGCATCACCTCTCTCAACGCAAGCGTCCTCGAAAACCAGATGTTCTCGGCGATCCAGTTCATCGGCAAGACCATCCGGGCCTCGGGCGAGTCGATCCAGCTCGATGACGGCAAGGCCAGCACCATCCACTACAAGGTTGCCACGGACGCCGAGACGGTCCTGGCCAACATACTCAATGAGGATGGCACGGTGGTGCGCACGGTGGACCTGGGCGGCATGAACGCCGGCGAATACGAATTCGTCTGGGACGGCATGGACACCAACGGCAACGTCCTGGATGACGGCGTCTACACCGTGACCATCATGACCCAGGATACCGACGGCAACGCCGGTGTGGCCAGCACGGAGATCGAAGGCAAGGTCACGGGCGTGGAAAGCTCCGATGGCACCTATTACCTGAGGGTCGGCGACGTCCTGGTGGCCTTCAGCAACATCACGGAAATCGTGGATACGAGCACTGTTCAGACTGAAGAAACCAGCTGACGAGAGCAAATCGGATATTCTTCCTGAGACGAAGAGAGGAGGTATACAATGGGACTGAGTTCTTCCATGTGGGCCGGAGTGACGGGGCTGCTTGCCCATGGGCAGCGAATGGGCCTGATCAGCAACAATTTGGCGAACGTGAACACGGTGGCGTATAAGGGATCCAACATGTATTTCGAGGATCTCATCAGCCAGACGATCGGAACCTCGGCCGGGGTCGCCCAGATCGGTACCGGCGTGACCATCGGGGCCGTCTACGCCGACCTGAGCCAGGGCGGTTTCGAGACCACCACCGATGCCCTGGACATGGCCATCGGCGGCAACGGGTATTACATCGTCAAGGAAAAGACCTCCATCGGGGAAAACGGCCAGGCCTTAAGCAGCGGGAACCTGACCTCGTACTACACCCGGGCCGGCAATTTCCGTTTCGACAGCGACGGATATCTTGTCGATCCAAACGGCTATGTGGTGCAGGGCTGGGAAGTGGACCGCGCCAAGGTCCGCAGCAACAAGGCCGCAGGCGTTACCACCACCCAGGTGCCCATCAAGGGATCCATCAAGGACATCCGGCTCGACCAGTTCCAGATTCCGGCCCAGGCCACCCAGAACATGACCGTCGTCACCCAGCTCGACTCGTCCGAGACGGACCATGCCACCAGCGCCACGGACCCCTTCTTCTCCATGGCCACCCTGTGGAACGGGCAGAATGTGGTCAACGACGAGGATCCCCTGGCGGATACGGCCTTCGCCTACCAGACCACCATGAAGGTCTACGACCAGAACGGCACGGCCCACAACATCACCATCTATTACGACAAGGTCACGGTGAGCAATTCCGGCGGCAAGTCCTACTGGGAATACATCGTCACCTGCGATCCTCTGGAGGACGGCCGGACCCTGCCCGACAGCAACGGCGGGCTCGCGGTCAGCACCACGCCCACGGCCGGCCTGCTCATGATGGGCACCCTGACCTTCGACGCCTCGGGGAACCTGGAAAACACCAGCGCCTACACCCTCAAGGCCGACGCCACGGCCTCCGGCGGCTCGATCAACCTCAACCAGTGGACCCCGGCGGAAGTCAGTTCCAGCGGCTATCCCGTCTTCACGGCCAACTTCAGGTCCGTGTCCGGCGGCAGCGCCACGAACTCGGCCAACGCCATCAACATCGCCCTGAACATGGGCATCCGCAACACCAATGGTTTCACGGGCGGCGCCACCACTGCCGCCGGTGTGGGTGTTGGTACCAGCGGCGCCTCCAGGCTGACCCGGTTCAATCCGGCAACCACCAAGTTCAACACCAACAGAACCACCAACAACAGCACGTCTTCGACCACCCTGTTCAACTCCCAGGACGGCTACACCGCCGGCATGCTCACCGGCGTGTCCGTGGACCAGAACGGCGTGCTGACCGGCACCTTCTCCAACGGCCAGACCATGGAGCTCTATGCCATCGCCCTTGCGGACTTCACCAACGCCTACGGCCTGAGCAGGGCGGGCGGCAACCTGTTCACCGAAACCATTTCCTCGGGACAGCCCACCACCGGCCGGGCCAACACGGGCCGCCTGGGAACGATCTCCGGCAACACCCTGGAGACCTCGAACGTGGACCTGGCCTCGGAAATGGTGGACATGATCCTCACCCAGCGCGGCTTCCAGGCCAACAGCAAGACCATCACCACCGTGGACACCATGCTGGCGGAAGTCATCCAGCTCAAGCGGTAACCGGCAAACCTCCCTCTCGTCGAAAGGCCCGTCCCCGCCCCGGGGGCGGGCTTTTTCGCGCCATGCGGCGGCCCAGATCCCGTCCCGGCCGTGGCCCGGCGCATGGCGCGCCGAGACCGGCCTTTTCAAACAGGGCCAAATGCGGCAGGGATGAGCGGACATGAATGCGACCATACGTGACATCCTCCGCACCGCGAGGTCCGCCACCCGGGATTTCTTCCGCCACCAGGGCCTGACCCAGGCGGCGGCCCTGGCCTTTTATGCCCTGATCTCGTTTATCCCCATGGGATTTTTGCTCATTTCCCTGCACGGCATGCTGGTTGGCGACACCTGGGAGGCCCAGCTCCTGGTGAAACGGCACCTGGGCGAGGTGGCGCCGTGGGCGGACGAGTTGCTGGTGGGGCGCATGCGGCGGTTGGTGTGGGCCGCGCCGCATCTGCGCTGGCCGAGCCTGGTCTTTATCGCCTGGACGTCGTGCCTGTTTTTTTCGGCGCTGAGGGCCACGTTGCGGCATCCTTGGAAGGGCGGCGAGGAACGGGTTTCGCTGCCGCGGCGGGTGGCGGCCTGGTGCGGCGGGCCGGTGGTCAGCGGGCTTTTGACGGCGGTGCTCACGGGGCTTTTAGTCCTGGCCCATACCTCGGAGGGCCTCTTTCCCAGCGGGCGGTTGTGGGGCGAGGCCTTGAAAGTGGTGTGGTCCCTGGGCTGCCTGGCCACGCTCTTTTTTTGCATCTACGCCCTGGGGCTGCCGCATATCCGGCCGCTTCGCGCCGCAGGGCCGCTGTGCCTGGGGCTGGCCGCGGCGGCCTATGCGGTGACGGCGGTCTTCACCTGGTTCGTGACGGCCATGCCGCGCTACAACATGGTGTATGGATCGTTGGCCGGGGCGGTGCTGTTCGTGCTGTGGCTGCACTACAGCACGGCGGTCATCCTTTGGGGCGGGCATTTCCTGCGTATCTGGCGGCAGGGGCATGCCCCGAAGAAATACGGGCGGTGGTTCCGGCTGCGGCGCACGCGGCAGGAGTGAGCGTCCGGTGGCGTTGCCCCTTCGGGGCGCGCCATGCGGATGAAGGCCAGTCAATTTCGCCACCGGCTGCACATCAGTCTCCTGGAAGGGATCAACAACAAGATCAAGGTGATCGAACGTATGGCCTACGGTTTCCGGGGCGACGCATACTTCTTCCTCAAAAACAGGGCCGCTTTTCCCGGAATTTCGCGATGGACCAAAAAATACGGCCAACAAGTGCATCCGGCTGGGTGGGAAAAACGTTGCCTTTCATCGGGTTCCGACGGGATTGGAACATCCTGCGCCCCCACAGTACGCTTCCGGCATGAGCCTGGAGGAATATCGAAGAACCGCGATGGAATAATGTGCATCAATCCTGATTGTTGACCATCTGCTGCCCGGCCTGGGGCACTCCGAGCATCAACGCCCCGCCGATCACCAGAAAAACCAGGACGCAGCTCATGCCGATGCGCTGGCTGTCGAACAACGCCGTCAACCAGGCCACGGCCAGGGGTCCCATGAAGGACGTGATCTTGCCGGACAAGGCAAACAGCCCGAAGAACTGCGTACGCAACCCCTCCGGCGCGCTGCGGGCCAGCCAGGTGCGGCTGGCCGCCTGCACCGGACCAAAAAAAACGCTCATCAGCAGGCCGAACACCCAGAACCACTGTTTGTCATGCACCAGCAGGATGGCCGAGCCGGGAAGCACCAGCCCCAGCAAGGAAAACAGGATGGTTTTGCGCGGGCCGATGGCGTCATCCACCCAGGCGAAGCAGAAGGCCCCCAGGCCGGCACTCACGTTCATGGCGATGCCGAAAATCAGCACCTCGACCGTGGTCATGCCGAAGGAGCCGGCGGCGTAGATGCCGCCAAAGACGAAGATGGTGGACAAGGCCTCGTTGTAGATGGTCCGCGCCACCAGGAACTTGAGGATGTGACGGTGCAGCCGGGCATGGCGCAGGGAATCCGCCAACTGGTGAACGCCCTCCCGGGCTGCCTGGACAGGCCCCAGCCGGGCCGCGCCTGTAGCCGACGCATCCGGCGTGAACAGGAACAGGGGGATGGCGAAGACAAGATACCAGCCCGCCGCCAGGAGGTTGGTGGCCCGGATGTGCTGGGCGTCCCCGCGCGGCAGGGGGAAGAGGGGATTATCGCCGATGAATAGAAACAGTCCCGCCATCAGACAGAGGATGCCGCCGAAATATCCCATGGCCCAGCCCCAGCCGGACCACCGCCCCTGCCGCTCGGGCGGCGCCAGTTCCGGCAGCATGGCGTTGTAGAAAATCTGGGAATACTCCGAGGCGATGGTTCCCACACCCACCAGCAGCAGGGCCAGCCAGACGTATTCCGGCGAAGGCGCCACGTACCACAAAAGGCCCGTGCACAGGATGCACAACAGGGTGAAGGCTCCCAGCCATGGTTTGCGACGCCCGGTGCGATCGGCCATGGCCCCCAGCAGCGGCCCCCCCAAGGCGATGAGTATGCCGGAAATCCCCACCATGTTCCCCCATTGCGTGGTGCCCAGGGTGGGATTGACCGCCACGGCGTTGGTGAAATACGCCGCAAAGATGAAGGACTGGATGGGCGTGACGAAGGCCTGATTGGCCAGATCGTACAACGCCCAGGCCCGCAACTGCCAGGCTGTGGCCGACCGGGGTCGCCCATTCATGCCCGGCCTCCGAATTCCTCCCGCAAGGCCTGCTGCATCACCGCCACTCGCTGGCGAACGGCCTGCATCATCCGCACAGCCGTCGGCATCTGGCCTGCAACGTCCAGCATGTCGTCCAACAACACCCGGGGCGGTACGGGCTCGCCAAACTGCACCACCACCTTGGCGCGGCGGAGGGTGAACCGCCCCGGCGGCAAGGCTTTCCAGGTGCCATGGATGCACACCGGCACCACTGTGGCCGGATAGCGTTCCAGCAGCAGCCCCAGCCCGGGGCGGAACTCCCGCAAATCTCCGATGGTGGAACGCACCCCCTCCGGAAACCAAAGCAGGCTTCGGCCACGCTTGAGCACAGCCGCTCCCAGGGCCAGGGAGGCCGCCACGCCCTTGTCTGGATCAATGGGCACAGTCTGCGCCAAGCGGCTGAAGAAACGGTTGACGGGATTATGAAACGCCGCCCCGGTCCAGCCGGCCACCTGTACGCGGCGCAGCACGTCGAAGGGCACGGCCGACAGCACCACAAAGGGATCGAGATAACTCACATGGTTGGGAACCAGCACGAACTGCCGCACGTCCCTGAGCCGTTCCCCCCCACGCACTTCCATAGAAAAGAGCAATTTTGCCAGCATTCTGATGAACAGCCACACACACCAGGACACGCCACGCATCCAGGGAGCCAGGGGGGTGATCCAATACCGCTGCTCGGGAGTGAGTGCGGCTTCCGGATGTTCGATGATGGCCTGCACATCCGCCCTGATCCTGGGGGCGGGGGCGTTTCCGCCTGGTGATGCCGAAGCCACCACCGCCTCCCGCAACAAATCCCGCACCAAGACGATGCGCGCCGCTGCTTCCTCGGAAATCTCCATCCCTGCGGCATCCTTGAGAGCCAAGCCGATGACCAGCCACTCCAGGGAATCCACGCCCAGGTCCAGATGCATCCGCGTGTCCGGAGAAAGCCGGGTGTCGGCATAACGCTCCCGCAGCCAATTCCAGACGGCCCTGGCCGCCTCGTGGTCCAGCAGGGCGCGGTCCTCCTCGTTCCAGTGCTCCTCGGGGAGAGGACCGGCATCGGCGTCCGCCACGCTCATGCCGGCCTTGGCCCGCTCGAACTGCTCCGTGAGCACATGCCGCCGCAGCTTGCCCAGGCGTGTACGCAAAAGAGGCATGGGGCTCACGGCCACGTCCACCGGACGCTGGTAGCTGGGCAGCAGATGGGCCACCTGGGTCACGGCCCCGTGCACCACTTCGTCGACATTGGACCGCCGGCTGCGCACCTCCACCGGGTCCGGAACGATGAGCGCCGCCAGGGCGCCCTTCCAGGCCAACACCGCCGCCTCGGCAATGACCGGGTGCGTCTCAAGGGCCAGTTCCACCTTTTCCGGATCGACGTTTTCGCCGCCCTGGGTGACGATCATCACCGAGGCGCGGCCAAAAAGAGTCAGCCGTCCGTCAGGATCCAGGCGGCCCAGATCCCCGGTGCGGAACCAGCCATCCTCGGTGAAGGCTTCCGCAGTTTTTGCGGGCAGGTTGCGATACCCGCCAAAGACGCCGGCCCCACGGACCTGCACCTCGCCCACGCCCTCGGGCAGGGCCTCCAGCCCGGGTGCCTGGACGAGACGGATGGACACACCGGGCAACGGCCGGCCCACAGTGCCGGGGCGGGCGTCCCCCGGCGCATCCAGGGTCAGAATGGGAGAGGTTTCCGTCAATCCATATCCCACGGCCACCTGCCAGCCCAGGGCCTCCAGATCGCGCGCCACATCGGCATCCAGTGGCGCCCCCCCCGAGGCCAGCACCCGCAACTTCGGTCCCACGGCCTCATGCAGGGAACGCAACAGTACCTTGCCCACACGCAGGCCGGTCTTGTCCTTGATCCAGGCGCTGGTTGCCATCATTTTTTCAAAGGCGATACGTGCGACAAATCCCTTGGACGCAGCCTTGCCGCGAATGCCTGTGAGCATGGCCGTGTACAGCCGCGGCACCCCGGCGATGAGGGTGACGCCGCCCTCCTTGACGGCTGCCAGGACGTGCGGCCCGGTGAGGGACTGCGGCAACACCACCGTAAGCCCCAGCGAAAGCGACGTGAAGACGCCGATGACAAGAGGATATACGTGATGCAGGGGCAGGGGCAGCAGCATGGTGTCCTCGGCATGGACCAGCTTCGCCTCCACCAGGGCATTCTGCTGAAAAATGATGTTGCCGTGAGTCAGGGGCACGCCCTTGGGGCGCCCCGTGGTGCCGGAGGTGTAAAACAGGGCGGCGGGCTCGCCGGACGTTACACGGGGAAGCAAGCCTGCATCCCCGGCATGGTGCAGCAGATTTAGCCAGGAGTGTAGTGCTGAGGCCGGGGCGTCCACCACAAGGCAGTGTTCATGGTCCACGCCCGCATCCTGCAAGGCGGTCATATGCCCGGCAGAGGTGAAGACGAAGCGCAGGCTGCTGTCTCCTACCACATACGCCAAGTCTTCGCCGGCCAGTTGCGCATCCACGGGCAGTACCACCCCGCCGGCCTCCAGAATGCCCAAGGCTGCGGCAAAGGCCTCCGGGCAGGCGTGGATCATCAATCCCACGGCCTCGCCCCGGGACAGCCCGCGCGACAAAAGCCCCTGGGCCACGGCCTGGGCCTGGGCGTGCAACTCACGATAGGTCAGGGCCTGCGGGCCGGCTTCGGCGAACAAAACCACCGCCGGCTTGTCCCCCCGTCCAGGCATAACGGCGATGACATCTTGCAACGTGCTGAACATGCGGAATTTCCTTATTTGGCTATCCCCTGAATTCAGCATAGGTTACTGGGCCAGGTCGCGAACAAGCCAGAAGCAGACGATGAAAAGCCTGGCCGAGAACCACACCTGAGACCGCCGCCCCCGGCGGGGTAGCGATGAGGCAGTTACCATCTCTTCGTCCGGTTTGGATTCAATGCAATAACGAACGGGTATGCGATACCCCTTTTCATGCTGCGCCACGATGCGCAGGGAGGGGACGGGAAGTCAAGATGGAGAGGTGTCGACCGGATCGTGTAAGACCGAAGCACATATCGGCATCATTCGGCCGCCGTGATGACAGGATCAACCCCATCTGCTAAAATTTTTGTACCCCATCTTGTACCCCGAACTTTTTTCCAAAGAAAAAGGGCCTACGATTTTCACCGTAAGCCCTTGAAAGAACTGGTCGGGATGAGAGGATTTGAACCTCCGACCCCCTGAACCCCATTCAGGTGCGCTCCCAGACTGCGCTACATCCCGACGAAGGGGCGTTATTAGACCCCGGCGAGGGCCTTGTCAAGGCCCTGCCACACAAGTCCCGCCCCGGCCGCCATCAAAAGCCCGTACACCGCCCGGCGGAAGGCCGATTCCGAGATGCGCCCGCACAGCATCGCCCCCACGGCAAGCCCCGTCACCAACACCGGCAGGGATAGCCCGAACAGGGTCATGACCCGGGACGTCACGAGCCCCGCGGCCCATTGCGATCCCACGATGGCCACCCCGGCGGCCAGGAAATAGCCCGCCAGGGTGCCGCGCAACACGTCACGCCCCGGCAGACGCCGCGACGCCCAGGCCACCACCGGCGGCCCGTTGACCCCGATGGCCACGCCCAGGAATCCGGCCGCAAACCCCGTGGCCACGCCGCCGGGCAGGCTTTTGCCGGTATGACGGTGTGGAGCCCCTTCCGAGGCGGGACAGCTCAACTGGCCCCTCTGGCCCAACTGGCCCCGCAGGCCGCACCACACCAGGTACGCCCCCAGAAGCCCCTTGAGCAGGGCCTCGGGCGCGTCCCACAGCGTCCAGGCCCCCAGGGCCATGCCCGGCACCGAGGCCCCGAGCAGCATGAACAGCTCGCGCCAGGCCACGCGGCCGTGAAGCCTGGCCAGCAGACAGAGGTTGATGGTCAGGGCCATGAGGCAGCCAAGCGGCGTGGCCGCCCTGGCATCCATGACCGCCCCGAGCACGGGCAGGGCCACGAGGGTGGACCCGAACCCGGCCACCCCCTGGGTGAATCCGGCCAACCCGGCGGCCGCCCCGACGCATACCACCACCAGTCCTTCCACGGTTTCCTCCCGCAACGGCGCAGCCACGCGGCGTGCGGCGCGTTCCTTGACCACAACGTTCGATTTAGTCGGATGATGAGAGGGGAAATATCTTGTTGAAAGGAAAGGTATCCAAGGGTAGTGGTGGCGGCAAACGGAATGATTTGCACGATCAATTCGAGAAAATCGAACGATGCCCGAGACCCTGCTCCTGCGCACCTTTCTGGCCGTGGCCGCCGAGCTGTCATTTCAAAAGGCGGCCCAGGCCCTGCATGTCGCGCCATCGACCGTGACCAGCCGCATCATGGCCCTAGAGGAGGAGCTGGGGGCGACGCTTTTCACCCGAAGCAGCCGCCAGGTGGTTCTGACGGAGGCCGGGCAGCGGCTTGTGCCCCACGCCTTGCAGGTGACGGAGCTTGCGGCCCGGACCCGCCGGGCGGTGTCCGGTGAGGAGGATGCGTCCGAGGTGCGGCTGCGGGTCTCCGAGACCCTCGGAGCCTTCTGCCTGCCGCCGATACTGCGCCGTTTTCGGGAGGCCTGCCCGGCAACCAGGGTTCACCTGGCCGTCACGTCGCGGGAGGGCACGGCCAGCGACCTGCGCCGGGGGCGCATCGATGCGGCCCTTCTCCTGGGGGAGCCGTTTTCGGCGCCGGGGATCACGGTGGAGGCCCTCGGCCGGGAGCCCCTGGTGGTCTATACGGCCCCGGACGGCCCCCTTGCGGATTCGCAGGACGTTGGACCGGACGATCTGGCGGGCGTGCCCATGGTCCTGACGCGCCACGCCTGGAGCGTGCGATCGCTGATGGAGCGGGTCGTGGGAGGCGACGGCATGGACATGCCCGGGAGGGTGGAGTGCGCCAGCGCCGTGATCGTCAGGGGGTGCGTCATGGCTGGCCTGGGAGTGTCGGTGGCGCCGCATTTTTTCGTTGCCAGGCAGGCGCGCCGGGGGCTGGTCCGGCTGCTGACGTGGCGCGGCGAGCCCTTGAGCGCGACGATCCTCCTCGCCCGGGACCGGACCCGGGCGGCCTCGGAGCCCCTGAAGACCGCGCTACGGATGGTGCGGGAGTTTTTTGCGCAAAGAGGTCAATCCTTCCAGTCCGGCCAGTCCGGCCAGCCCGGCCAGCCCGTCTCGGGTCGCGTCCACGAAAAGCGCAGATGACGTTTCGCAGGCAACAAACGAAAGCCATTGATTTTCTTAAAAAATACTCACGTATTTGTTAAGGGGCGTGACACCAGACCATTCGGCCTCTTCGGCCCATTCGGCCGGACTCTCGGGTCACCATTTCCCCGACGAACCGCCGCCGCTGAACGAACCGCCGCCGCCGGAGAAGCCTCCGCCGCCACTCGATCCGCCGCCGCCCCAACTGCCGCCGCCTCCGCCGCGCCCGCCACGGAAGATATACGGTGCGACGATTCCCAGGATCACGCCCACCAGGGCCATCATGATGACCATGAACACCCCGGTCGAAACCGCCAGCGCCAGAACCCCCATGCCGACGCCGCCGAGCCCGGCCCGGACGACCGCCGGCAGAAACCGCAGGATGGACATGAGCACCAGGCAGATCATGGACCCGAAAAGCAGAAACGACGTTTCGTCGTCCATCTCGGAGGAACCGCCTGACCCTCCGTCGCCGGTGTATTCGCCACGCACCGCGGCCATGATCTTTTCCACGCCCTGTTCCACGCCGGCATTGAAATCGCCCTTCTTGAACTCCGGCACGATCACATGATCGATGATCCGGCCGCTTACGGCGTCCGTCAGGCTCCCCTCCAGGCCACGGCCGACCTCGATGCGTACTTCCCGGTCGCCCTTGGAGACCACCACAAGCGCCCCGTTGTCCTTGCCCTTCTGGCCGATGCCCCATTTCTGGGCGGTTTTTATGGAGAAGCCCTCGATGGTGTCGCCCTCAAGGGACGGCACGGTCAGGACCACCACCTGGGTCGAGTCCGAGGCCTCGAAGGCCGCCAGGGCGCTCTCCAGACGCTTCACCGCGTCCGGCGACAATATCCCGGCCAGATCGTTGACCCGGCCCCGAAGCGGCGGAACGTCCAGGGCCCAGGCCGAACCGACGGCAAGCATCATGCCCAGGGCAACGAGCAGGGCGGCGAAACGCGGCAATCGCGGCGTAGCGTTCATGACAGCCTCCGGCGTCTCGTGTCGTGTCCTCGAAATCCGCATCTGCGGATTTCGAAATAAATGTTTCAACCTGCTATTTTTTCCAATCAATACGGACGTATTTGTAAAGGACGTGACACTAGTTGAACTTCACCTTGGGGGGAGTGGCCGCCGCTTCCTCAGCCTTGAAGTATTCCTTGGGCGCAAGATGCAGCAGCATGGAATTCGTCAGGGAATTGGGGAAGGTCCGAATGGACGTGTTGTATTTCTGCACGGCCTCGTTGAACCGCTCCCGGGCCACGTTGATGCGGTTCTCCGTGCCCTCCAGCTGATGCTGCAGATCAAGGAAATTCTGGCTCGCCTTGAGGTCCGGATAGTTCTCCACCACGGCCAAAAGCCGCGCCAAAGCCGACGACATCTCCGACTGGGCCTTGACGAAACTCTCCACCGCGTGGGCGTCGGACAGCGCGTCCACGGAAAGCTTCATCTGGGTGGCCTTGGCCCGGGCGTCCACCACGGCCTGCAGGGTGTCCTTCTCATGGGCGGCGTAGCCCTTCACCGTCTCCACAAGGTTCGGCACCAGATCCATGCGGCGTTGCAGCGCCGATTGCACGTTGCCCCAGGCCGCGCCCACGGCCTCGTCGTTTTTCTGCATCTCGTTGTAGCCGCAGCCCGATAACAGCAAGATCGCTAAAATTCCTGCCCAGAGTTTCATATGCGCTCCTTTTGGGGGGAAGAGGAGAAGGGGAATCGGGAGGGGAACCCCTTTTTGAAAAAAGGGGTTCCCCTCCCGAACCCTCCCCTCCCTAAAAACTTTCAACGGTTTCCCGGCGTAAAACGCGAAGCCGTTGCCGGGTCCAGGGGGCGCCGCCCCCTGGTGGTGGAGGGGTTCGGGGAGGAGGCAACGCCTCCTCCCCGACAGCGCGCCTTACGCCCGGGGGGCGTTGGCGAGTATCTGCTGGGCGTTGTGCCCGGCTTGGGAGTAGTCTTCCGGGCTAAGCCCGGCCCCCATGGCGATTTTTTTGCGCAGTTCCAGGGACACGAAGTCGCCGGGTTCGTGGGCATCGTTGTTGATGACCAGTTTGGCGTTGTGGGCCTTGGCCAGGGCGGCCACCAGGCCGTTGGTGAGGCTGTGTCCCTTGCGGGTGGTGATCTCCAGGGCCACGTTTTTTTCGGCGGCCAGGGCGGCTTCCTGGGGGGTGAGGAGGCCGGGGTGGGCCAGGATGTCGGCGCGGCCTTCGATGGCGGCCAGGTTGGTGCCGACGAGTACGGGTTCGACGATGGTTTCGCCGTGCACCACGACGAGTTGCGCGCCGAGTTCCCGGGCGGTGGCGATGAGGCCCGGGATGAGCGGCGGCGGCACGTGGGTGATCTCCACCCCGGCCAGCACGTCGATGCCCAGGTAGGGTCCGGCCTCGCGCACGAAGCGCAGCAGGTTGTCCAGGATGAGCCGGATGTTGGAGTGATCGGCGTGGTCGGTGACGGCCACGGCGCGGTATCCGGCCTTGGCGGCGCGGCGGGCCAGTTCGGCCGGGATGAGGCAGCCGTCGCTGAACGTGGTGTGGGTGTGCAGGTCGATCATGGCGTCCGGCTACATCTTGTATTTGGTTTCGTCATGGGTGAATTTCTCGAGGATTTCCGTCCATTTGTCGGCATCCTCGGCCCCGAAGGCGACCACGGAACCAGCGGTTTTGCCCTCGGCGGCCATCTGTTCGAAGACGGCGCGGGCGACCATGATGGGCACCTCGGCCCGCAGGGCGACGGCGATGGCGTCCGAGGGGCGGCTGTCGATGCGTTTGCGTTCGCCGCGAAGGTCCACCTCGATTTCGGCGTAGTAGGTACCTTCGCTTAAGGAGGTGACGGCCACGGAGGTGACCTGGCCGCCCAGTTCGCGAACGGCGTTGAGGAGCAGGTCGTGGGTCATGGGCCGGGGCAGTTTGACTTCGTTCAGGGCCAGGGAGATGGCCATGGCCTCCATGGCCCCGATCCAGATGGGCAGGACGGTTTTTTCCTCGCGATCCTTGAGGATGAGTACGGGAACCTGGGAATCTTCATCCAGGGCCAGGCCGAATACTTTCATTTCTATCATGGCCTCATACCGCCTTTCCCCGGAGGGAGTGCTTTTTGGCCTCGAGGATGTCCACCGTGACGAAGGTGCCGGTGGGGTCGTCCGGGCCTGCGTATTCGAAATCGACCACGCGGTTGCCGGGCTCGCGGCCGCGCCAGGAGGGACGGCCGGGTTTGGGCTTGCGGCTGGCGCCTTCCACCAGCACCTCGGTGCGCGTGCCCACCCGGGCGGCCAGGGCCGCCGAGTGGAGGTCGTCCAGGAGGATTTGGAGGCGGGCCAGGCGTTCGGCCTTGATCTCCGGATCGATCTTGGGTTCAAGGCGGGTTGCCGCCACCCCTGGACGATCACTGTACATGAAGGAAAAGCCGCTTTCAAATCCAACCGTGCGGACCATGTCCATGGTTTGCTGAAAATCCGCCTCGGTTTCGCCGGGGAACCCCACGATGAGATCCGTGGACAGGCTGATGTCCGGCCGGGCCTTTCGCAGCTCCTCGACCAGATGCAGGTATCTGGCGGTGTCGTATGTGCGGCCCATGCGCCCGAGCACCGCGTCGGAGCCGGATTGCAGGGGCAGGTGCAGGCTGGGGCACAGGGCGGGCAGCTCGGCGAAGGCGGCGATGACCTCGGGGGACAGGTCCTTGGGGTGGGAGGTGGTGAAGCGCAGGCGGGCGATGCCGTCCACGGCGGCCACCCGGTGCAAAAGCGCGGCGAAGGAGGTGCCGTCGCCCGAGGCGTCCAGGCCGTAGCTGTTGACGTTTTGCCCGAGAAGGGTGATCTCGCGTGCCCCCCGGGCGGTCAGTTCGCGGCATTCGGCCACGACATCGGCGCTTTTGCGGGATTTCTGGCGTCCCCGGACGTATGGGACGATACAGTAGGCGCAGAAGTTGTCGCAGCCCTGCATGATGGTGACGAAGGCCTGGGCCGGGACGGTTTTTTCGGGCCAGGCGGCGTCGCGTTCGGGATAGGTGTCGGTGAAGTCGAGCAGCGAGATGCGCAAAGCGGGCTCGGCGATCAGGCGCAAGATGGCCCGGGGCGCGGCGGCCAGGCCGTCGGTGCCGAAGACCAGGCGCACCAGGGGGAAGCGTTGCCAGAGCTTGGCGCCGATCTGCTGGGCCACGCAGCCGCCCACGACGATGAACAGGCCGGGTTTTGCGGCGGCGTATTCGGCCAGCCGGCCAAGGATGCTGTAGACCTTGAGTTCGGGTTTTTCCCGCACGCTGCAGGTGTTGACGATAAAGATGTCGGCCTCGTCCTCCGGGGCGGGGGTGAGGCCCTGGGCGACGAGGGAGCGGCTGAGCCAGTCGGAATCGCCGGCGTTCATCTGGCAGCCGAAGGTGATGACGTGGAAATTCATGGTTCGGAAGTATACTGCCTGTTTGGCCGGGGGTAAAGGTCACCGGCGTTCCGGAGAAAAAAGCGATCCGGGGCTTTACAAGGAGCAACGCCGGATTATTATTGAAGGCAAGGGCCGGTGTGTCCACTCCGGTCCCACAAAGGCGAAGGAGGACCGCTGCGACGAATTCGAGTTGCCATATCGGCGAATCGAGTCGCCCCACGGCGCGCCGGGCGTAACCGACGGCGCAACCAAGCGGGGAAGCCCGCACGCGGCGCGGCCACGCCGACCGGTCGATCCGGGCCGACGCATCGGACGGATGTCCTCCATGGACGAGCCGGTTGAAAGCGAAGCCGCCTTCACGGATCAAGGAAACAGCGCAAACACACCTCCGAAACCTGTCGTAACGAAGCGGCCTTGGTTTTGGCGTACAGTCAACGTGTGAGCGAAACAGAGTTCCATACGTCGAATACCGGACCTCGTCCCGGCCGCCCGGCCGGGACGAGGTCTCGCGTCTGGGAAAGCCTTCCCCCCCGAGGTGAACCGTCATGACCAGTCAGCTCAAGACCGCACTGCTTCTGGGCCTTTTGACGGCCCTGGTCCTTTTTATCGGGCAGGCCATGGGCGGCCGGGGCGGCCTGTACATCGCCTTCGTCTTCGCCCTGGTGATGAACGTGGGCAGCTATTGGTTTTCGGACAGGATCGTGTTGGCCATGTACCGGGCCAGGGAGCTTGCCCCCCAGGATTCCCCGGGCCTGCACGCCATGGTCGGGGAGTTGGCCCACAATGCGGGCATTCCCAAACCCAAGATCTACCTCATCCCCCAGGAGGCTCCCAACGCCTTCGCCACGGGCCGCAATCCCGAACACGGCGTGGTGGCGGTGACGGCCGGGATCATGCGCCTTCTGACCCCGGAGGAACTGCGCGGGGTGCTGGCCCATGAGCTGGGGCACGTCAAGAACCGGGACATCCTGGTGCAGACCGTGGCTGCGGTGCTTGGCGGGGTGGTCATGATGCTGGCCAATATGCTGCAATGGGCGGCGATCTTCGGCGGCAGCCGCAATAGCGAGGAAGGCGGCAGCAATCCGTTTGCAGCCATCGCCCTGGCGATTTTGGCCCCCATCGCGGCCATGCTGATCCAGATGGCCATCTCCCGGTCCCGGGAATACCTGGCCGACGCCACGGGGGCGAGGATATCCGGCCAGCCCCTGGCCCTGGCCTCGGCCCTGTCCAAGATCGAGGGCTACGCCAAGCAGATCCCCATGCAGGGGGCCAACCCGGCCACGGAAAACATGTTCATCATCAGCCCCTTCTCGGCCGGTGCGGCCGCCAACTGGTTCAGCACCCACCCCCCCACGGCCGAACGCATCCGGCGCCTGCGCGAGATGGCCGGACGGTAGGGGGGAGCGGCTGGTTCTCCGCCGGGCGGCAACGCCGGGGGAACGCCCGGAGGGTCACGCCCGCCTGGACGGGAAGGTTTCATGAGTGCCTACGCGATACCCCGCCGGGAAATGCCGGGGGGGCTCGGCCTCGCGGACGGCGGGACGTCCTTCGCCCGTGAGGCCTAGGCCGCCTTTTTGCTGCGCACGGCGTAGTAGGCCACGGGGATAAGCAAGAGCGAAAAGGCCGTGGAGGCCAGAAGCCCGAAGATCAGGGCCCAGGCCAGCCCCGAAAAGATCGGGTCCAGGGTGATGGGCCAGGCCCCGAGCATGGTGGTCAGGGCCGTGAGCGCGATGGGCCGCAGGCGGATGGCCCCGCTTCTGAGCACCGCCTCCCGCAGTTCCATCCCCTGGCGCAGGGAATCGTCGATGAAGTTGATCAGGACCAGCGAGTTGCGGATGACGATGCCCCCCAGGGCGATCATCCCGATCATGCTCGTGGCCGTGAAAAAGACCGGATCGGCATAGCCCCCCACCGTTTTGCCGAACAGGGCGTTTAAAAGCCAGAACCCGGGCATGATGCCCAGAAGCGTCAGGGGGATGGCGGTCATGAGCAGAAGCGGCAGGGAAAACGACCTGGTCTCGATGATCAGAAGGATATAGATGCCAAGCAGCGCCGCGCCGAAGGCGATGCCTAAGTCGCGGAACACGTCCACGGTGATCTTCCATTCCCCTTCCCCGGCGAAATCCACCTCGATGCCCCGTTGCGGCGGATCGGCCGCCAGCCGGTCCTTGAGGCCGAACACGGCCTCGGCCGGGGCCCGTCCGGCGGTCTCGCCGAACACGTAGGCCACCCGGCGCATGTTTTTGTGCAGGATGGGCTGTTCCTCGGGCACCGGGAGAAACCTGCCCAGCTCGGCCAGGGGCGCGATCTTGCCGGCGTCGGTCTTGACCGGGATGCGTTCCAGGGCCGTCAGCGAGGAGCGTTTTTCCCGGGGCAGGATCAGCCGGGTCTGAAGCGGCCGGCGTTCGCCCGGTTCATGCACCGTGGCCGGGGTGGCCCCGGACATGGCCAGGGCGATGCTGGCCGTCACGTCCTCGGCGGCAACCCCGTGTAGGGCCGCCTTCTCCTTGTCCAAAAAGAAATTGATGCGCTCACGCGGGGTCTGGGTGGAGTCGAACACGTCGGTGATGCCCGGTTCGTCCCGGAAGAGCCCGCCAATCCCCCGGGCCGATTCCAGGAGCGTCTCGTAGGGCATGTCCGGCGCGCCGTAGACCTCGGCCGCAATGGTGGCCACCACGGGCGGCCCGGGCGGCGACTCCACCAGCCGCATCCTGGCCCCGTGCCGGGCCGCCAGGGCCTCCAGGCCGCTACGCAGGCGCAGGGCGATGGCGTGGCTTTGCATGTCCCGCTGGCCCTTGTGCAGAAGATTCACCCGGATGTCGGCCTGGTTGGAATCGTCGCGCAGATAATACTGGCGCACCAGCGCGTTGAAATCCATGGGCGATGCCGTGCCCACGTAGCTGACGAAGGTGGTGACCTCGGGAACGTCGCGCAGGAAGGCCTCGATATCGCGCACGGCCCGGTCGGTGGCCTCCAGCGTCGAGCCTTCGGGCAGATCGAGCACGATCTGCAGCTCGTTTTTGTTGTCGAAAGGCAGCATCTTGAGCGGTACGCGTCCCGTGGCGGCCAGGAGCAGGGAGGCCAACAAGAGCACGACAATCGAGACCGCAAGCCAAAGACGCCTGCCCGGCGAATCCAAAAACGGGGTCACCGTGCGGCGATAGAGCTGTCCCAGGCGGCTGGCCACGGCCTTGTCCTCGGGAGAGGCGGGACCGGACGCTGGCGCAGATGTGGCCGCAGACGCGGGCGCAGACGCGGGCGCAGAGGCGGGGGAGGTTGCGGCCGACTCCCTGGCTGCTTCCGGGGCAGCTTCCGGGGCAGCTTCTGGGGCAGACGTTGGGGCCTCTTCGGGATCGGGCGGGGCGGCGGTGTCCTCGCCGGGCCCCTCCGGCGGGGCGGTCGTGTTCCGGCCGGAACCGGCCTGGAGCAGGGGCAGGGACCGGGCCGGGGCGTCGCCCGGATCGGATTCGGCCGGCGTTCCGGTTGCGGCCGGGGGCGTGGGGATCGGGGCGTCGTCCGGCAGGTCGGGCAGGGGCGATTTCGAGCGCAGGAGCATGTACGACAGCCAGGGCACCACGGTCAGGGCCGCCAGGGTCGAAAAACCCACGGCCAGGGGCACGTTGGCGGCCATGGGGGCCATGTAGGGGCCCATCATGCCGGTGATGAAGTACAGCGGCAGAAAGGAGACCACGATGGCCAGGGTGGACATGATCACCGGCGGCAGCACCTCGCGCACGGCGAAAAGCGTGGCCCGCCTCGGCGGCAGCCGTCCGGCCAGGATGTGGCGCTGGATGTTGTCCACGTTGACGATGGGGTCGTCCACCACAAGGCCCAGGGACAGGATCAGGGCGAAGAGCGTCACCCGGTTGATGGTGTAGCCGAGCAGCATGTTCACGAAAAGGGCCAGGGCGAAGCTCACCGGCACGGACAGGGCCACCACCATGGCCTCGCGGCGGCCCATGGTCAGGGCCAGGATGACCACCACCGTCAGAAGCGCCGCGCCGAGCGACGAGATCAGTTCGGAAACCTTCTCCTGGGCCGTCTCGCCGTAGTTGCGGGTGACCTCCAGGGTCACGCCGTCGGGCAGGACGGTTTGTTCCAGGCTTTTGGCCCGGGCCAGGATGTCCTCGGCCACGGCCACGGCGTTGGTGCCTTTTTTCTTGGCCAGGGCCAGGGTCACGGCCGGACGCGGCTGCCCGGGCTGTTCGCCGAGCCGCGCCGCCTGGGCGTCGGACACGCCGCGCCGGGTGTAGGTCGATATCTCCTGGGGGCCGTCTTTCACCTCGGCCACGTCGCGCAGGTAGACCGGGCGGCCCTGGTGCACGCCCACCACCAGGTCGCCCGCCTCCCGGGCCGAACGCAAAAACGAGTCCGCCGTCAGGGCGAATTCCCGGTTTTGGGCATCGAACTTCCCGGCCCGGACGGACATGTCCGCGCGCCTGAGGGCGTCGGCCACCTCCACCGGCGACAGTTCCATGCCCGAAAGCCGCTCCGGGTCGAGTTCCACCCGTATCTCCCGGGCCAGGCCGCCCGTGAGCGTCAGCCTGGAGATGTCCGGGGTCTCGGTCAGGCGCGCGAAAAGCTCCTCGCCCATGCGCCGCAGGTCGTATTCGTCGTAGCGCGGCGAGGACAGGGTCAGGGTCACGATGGGCACGTCGTCGATCTCGACCGGCCGCACCAGCCAGTTTTTGACGATGGACGGCACGAGATCCTGGTGCATCATGATGGTGTTGTGCAGCTTGACCAGTGACGATTCCTGATCCTGGCCCACGAAAAAGCGCACCGTGACCACGGCCGTGTCGGGCCTTGACACGGAATAGACGTATTCCACCCCGTCGATCTGCCACAAAAGCCGTTCCAGGGGCGTGGCCACCAGTTGTTCGATCTCTGCGGCCGAGGCCCCGGGGGCGTTGACCACCACGTCGGCCAGGGGCACGGTGATCTGGGGCTCCTCCTCGCGCGGCGTGAGAAGCACCGCCGCCATCCCCAGGCACATGGAAAAAATGATGAACACCAGGGAAATGCGCGTTTCCAGAAAGACCCGGACCACGGCCGGGATGAATCCGCCGGGCAGGCCCGGGTCGGACGGAGGGGGCAGGTGCGGCTGGTTCATGGCCATATGGGGCGCGTTGCGGGGTTAGGGGCGGCCGTCCGGAATACGCAGGGTTTCGCCGCCGGTCAGGCCGGACAGGATTTCCACATAGCCGCCGTCCAGGGCCTGGCCGGTCTTGACCGCATAGTTCCGGGCCTCGCCGCCGTCCGTGACCGTGACCATCTCCAACTGGCCCACCCGGCGCACGGCGGCGCCCGGCACCACCACGGCCTGGCGCGACCCCATGGGGACGTAAAGCCGCCCGAACATGCCGGGATACAGCCCCGGGGTCTCGGGCAGGGCGGCTTTGACCAGAAAGGTGCGGGTCAGGGGATCGGCCATGGGCACGATCTCTTCCACCTCGGCGGCCAGCCCCGGGGCGCTATCCCCAAGGGCGGGCACGGCCTGCGTGATGGCGGGATTGTCCCCGGGCACGGCCAGGGCCGCCACGCGAACCGGAAAGACCTCGCCGGGCCTGACCCGGGAGATGAGCCCCTCGCGCACCAGGGCCTCCATGCGCAGGGAGCGGCCCGTGTGCAGGATCAGAAGCGGCTTGCCCGGAAAGGCCAGATCGCCGGGTTCGGCCTGCCGTTTGACCACTTCGCCCGCGGCCTGGGCCTGAATCGTGGCATGTCCGGCGGCGATGCGGGCCTCCTCCAGGGCCTTTTCGGCCTGGGCCGCCTGACCCTCGGCGGCCTCGAAACCGTCCCTGGCCTGGACCAGGGCGCTTTGGGCGCGCAGAAATTCGGCCTCGGTGCGGTCCATCTCCTGGGCCGTGACCGTTTGCGAGGCGAAAAGGGTCTTTATGCGCTGGTAGTTGGCCTGGGCGTTGTCGAAGGCGGCCTTGGCGGCGGCGATGCCCTCCCGGGCCTGGTTGCGCGTGGCCCGGGCCGAGGTCAGGGCCTGGTTCGCCCGTTCGGCCCGGGCGGCAAGCTCCCGGTCATCCAGGACCACCAGGATGTCGCCCTTTTCCACGGTCTGGCCGGGGCGGACCGTGATGTCCAGTATCTTGGCCTGAACCTGGGCCTCCACCGTGGTCTCGGTCTTGGGACGGATGGTGCCCACGGCCTCGTACCATTCGGTGATGTCCCGCAGTTCGGCCTTGGCCTGGCGACCGGCGGGGGTCAGGTCCGGGCCCTGGGCAGCCGCCCGGAGGGCGGGAAAGAAGGCGCAGCACAACATGGCCATGACCAAAGCGGTGCGTGCGGCGGCGTGACGCATGGGGCGTCCCCCGGTGCTGTGGTTCGACGGTTTTCCCTGCATGAACGTATCCTATCACGTCCTGGGGCGGGGGAAAAGGGCGGCGGGATTTCCGGGCCGATCGACGGAAAATGCGGTTTGCCCAAGGCGGACGGCGCTGAAGGAGGGCGCGGGGGGAAGGCGCGCCGCCGGGGGCCGTCACGCGGCACAGTTTTGCAGGGGCGGCAGGCGCGCGGAAAACCTCCACGGTGTGTGTGGCGGGGAACCGGCAAGCTCCCGGCAAACCCGGCTGGACGGAAGGGCCAGGGTGTTGCGCGAGTCGCAGGGGAGGCAGGCGCGGCAGGGACGCGGAGACCTCCTTGGCCGGGAGACGTTCTTGCCGGTGGTCCCGTGCCTACGGATCAAAGAAGCGTCACCGGCTCGAAGTCGCTTGTGGCCGTGCCGTTCACCGTGGTCTCGAAGGCGAACGAGCCGTCCTGGGCGGCGATGCGGATCGTTTCGCCCCTGGGCAGGCCGCCCGGACGGGTCACCGTGTATCGGTTCCCGGCCACATGGGCGACGGCGAGGGGCGATTCGCCCAGATGCGCGGTCAGCGGTTCGCCGACAAGCACGATGCCGCTGAAGTCCACGTCCAGGGCGTCATTTCCGCTGGCATCGACGGTCATGGTTTTGCGTATCTCGACCTTGATGACCTCCAGGGCGTTTTCGATGACGTAGCTGCTGCCCGTGGGCGGGAGGACCACCACCTGCTTCCTGCCGGGATCGATGGGTTTTTCTGCGGGCAGGGAGAACCGCAACGCGTTCTGGTTGAGGAATGTCGTGGGCATGGCCTCATGTAAACCCTGTACCAAAAGTGCGGTCTTGTCGCAAAAACCCTTGCCGTACAAGGTGATGGGGATTTGGAAGGGCGCGGCGACCCGCCTGGGCAGGACATGGGTCACGGCCGAGGTACCGGTCAGCTTGCCGCCGATGTAGCCGCCCTGGCTGACCAGGAACAGGCCGTTTAGGGTGTCGGGGATGATGGGCAGGCCCGTTTCGAAAAAGTCCGGCCTGAAGGACGAGACGATGAAAAGGAGATAGCCGATCAGGGTGAAGGCGAACAGTTGCAGCCGGGGCAGGCTGATCTCGTTGTTTTCCGAAAAGAGGTCGCACCAGGACGGCTTGTTGGCCACGATGTCGTTTTTGGGAAAGGCGTTGCCCACCCCCCGGGCGGTGAGCAGGCCGCCGTAGCTGATGCCCAAAAGTCCCAGGATGCCGGGGTTGAGGTCCGGGATCACGAAGTCGCCGGCGAGGACGCTTTTCCCCAGGGCCAGGAACAGGTAGCTCCAGAGGACGACGACGGTCCAGCCGAAGGCCTGGAGCTTCGAGAGGCTGTAGGTGTTGGATTTCCTGTCGTAGAGAAAGGACATGAACACCTGCCCGGGGGAGCGGGATGTCTCGAAACAGCGGCGGATCAGGAGGTAGACACACGACAGCAGGGCCAGGGTGATGCCCAGGCAGATGAGGAAGAGCCAGGTTTTCGCCTCGCTGCGGATCAAGCCGACGGGTTTCCAGTTTGAAAACAGGGATGGCTTGTTGCCGATGTTCGTGGCCACCGCCGCCCACACGGCTGTGTTCCAGACGGAACTGTCCTTGTACAGGTCCGGGGCCATGGTTTTGGTGGGGATGAGAAAGTACGCGGTTTGCAGGGTGTCGTTACCGGGAGCGGTGATCCTTTCCGAGGTGATCCGGTAATTGTTTCGCAGGTACAGGGTTAGATCGGTGTTTTTCGTTCCGAGATTCGTTCCGGTGATCGTAAGTGTTCCCCCTTCGATGACGCGGGCCGGGCTCATCTTGAAGATGCAGGGCTGCGGCCATCTGCATGGATTTTTGTTTTTTTCGAAGCGTATGGTCTGTTCGGCAATATTTGTATTGTTCTCCTTGAGAACGACGGTAAATTCCAAATTTTCCTCATCCGGTATGACGACCTCGTAGATTGAAGTATTTTTGTCAGGTGTCGTCGGCAGTTCGAAAACATTCTCTGACAGTTTCCCGTTGACGTAGACCTTGATATCGCCGGTCCTGCCCTCCCTGGAGTCGAAAATGTAGAACGCGCTGCGGCATGCGGGGTGTATCTGGATGCCGCTTCCGGCGGATTGGGCGCCGCAGGGCAGGGCATGGAACACCACCACGGCCAAAACCGCAATCAGATGATGGATGTGCGAGGGCATCTGGCATATATCCTTTTATATATTTTGATATAGTATTTCGCAATTTCGTCTTCGTGTGTCAAATGAAATATCTGTCGATATGATGCCTGGCCGGGACCACCCCGCGTTGCCGCCGCCTCACCCCTCATCCTTGCCTTCCCCGCCCCATGCGTATAAGGAAAAACCTGCCACGCCTTGAGTGAGCGGTTTTCCCGTTTTTCAATAAAACGGCGGCGCCTGTGCGGCCACCCGAAACCCCCGAAATGGTCATGAAATTTCCCACCTATGCGTTTTTTCGCGCCGTCGCGGTCCTGTCGCTTCTTGTCGCCCTGGCCGGGTGCGCCGGTCTGCAGGGACCGGAAGAACCCGGCAAGCCGTCGGCGGCCGCCAGGGACCAGCGTTGGGCCGAGGCCGACGCCGCCTGGCAGGCCGGGCGTCACGAGCAGAGCCGCAACCTGTATTCCCAGCTCATGACCCAGCGCTCCCTGCCCCAGGACTTGAAGCTTTTGGCCATCAAGCGCAGCGCCTTAAGCGCCCTGTTCATGGCCGATTACAAGGCCGCCCTGTCGGGCATCGAGGCCTGGGGCGCGGCCGATCCGGCGGCCGTAAGCGGCTGGGAATGGAACTACCGCTACGCCCAGGCCCTCACGGGCCTGGGGCAGGACGATCGCGCCCGGGAGCACCTGACGAGGCTCATCCAGGAGAACCGGGTGCCCTGGCTGGTCCAGGCCGAGGCGGCCATCGATCTTTTCATGCGCTACGCCAAGTCCGCCGACGCCGCGCGCGGCGTGCAGATCGTCAGCGAGGTGCGGCGCCGCGGCACGGACCCCGCCGCCCTGGGCAAGATGGAGGAATATCTGGCCAAGAATCTGGGCAGCCTGCCGGATCCGGCCCTGGCCAAGTGCGACGCCCTGGTCTCCGAGGCCATCCTCAATACCTTCCCCTACAGCCTCATCGCCATGGAGCGCGCCCGCCGCGACGCCCTGACCCGGCCCGACAAGCGGCCCTGGTTGCGGGAGCTGGTGGACCGGCTCTCGCGCATGAGCGACCTGGCCGACAAGACCCTGCCCCAGCGTATCATGAATCAGGGCCTGGACAGCCTGGCCGCCTCGTCCCTGGCCCCGGCCGCCCAGGCCCAGGCCGTTGCTCCGTCCGGGCACAGCGTGGCCGTGCTGCTGCCTCTGGGCGGGCAGTTCCGGGAATTCGGCGGCAAGGTGGTCAAGGGCATCCATGCCGGACAGGCGGAGCTGACCCAGGCCGGGACGCCCGTGGAGGTCACGGTCATCGACGTCACCCAGCCCGACTGGCTGACCCGGCTGCAGAACCTGCCCCCCGAGATCACCCTGGTGGGCGGTCCCATGCACCGGATATCCCTTCAGGAACTGCAAAATGCCGGAGCCATCCCGGGCGGGCGGATCTTTTTGGTGTTCATGCCCACCCTGGGCGAGACCCTGCACGAGGGCGTGGAGGCCTGGCGGTTTTTCAGCAGCCCCAAGGATGAGATCGACGCCCTGCTGAACCTGTCCCTGGGCTCCTTCGGCATCCGCCATTACGGCCTGTTGCGTCCCGAGGACCGTTACGGCCAGGCCATGGGCGAACTCTTCGCCCTGGAGACGGCCCGGCTCGGCGGGCAGGTCACGGCCACCAGCATCTACAATCCCGCCGACGCCACGGGCTGGGACGTGGCCGTGCAGCAGATGTTGCAGCAGGCCGAGGCCGGAGGCGGTTTCGGCGCGGTGTTCATCCCCGACGACTGGAACCGGTCGGACGGCATCCTGCCGTATTTTTTCCATAACAACGTGCAGGATCTGCTGATCATGGGGCCCCAGTTGTGGACCGAGGCCCTGAGCCGGGCCGCCGCCACCAAGAGCACCATCAACATCCAGAATTACCGTCTGGCCGTATGTCCCGGGGCATGGTGGCCCGAGAGCGAGGCCCCGGCCACGCGGGAGCTGGTGCGGCTCATGCACGCCGAAGGGCAGCAGCCGGCGGATTTCTGGGTGGCTCTGGGCTACGATTTCATCCGCATGGCCGCCCTGGCCGGCCCTCTGTCGCCGGGGGCCTCCCCGGGCGACGTGAGCGCCCGGCTGGCCCAGGCCGCCGCGTCCATGCAATGGAGCATGGCTCCCCTAAGCTACGACGCCGCCGGGCAGGTGCACCAGTCCATGTTCCTTTTCCGGCCCTCCGTGGCCGGTCCCGTGCCCCTGGACCCCGAGGGCTTCCGTGAACGCCTAAATACCATCCGCAGCCGCGGAGCCGCGCCAGGGGCCGCCCCGGAATCCGAGAGCGCCTATGCCGCCCCCCGCGAGGAGCAGATAGGCCTGCCCCTGCTGCCGGGCGACCAGGACGCGGCCGGAGAGGGGGTTCCCCTGGCCCCGGCCTCCCCGGGCGGACCATGGGGCAGCATGCCGGCGCCGGCCCAGGCCCCGGCGGCCGCGTCCCCCGTCCCTCAGGCCCAGCCTGCGCCCCAGGCGCCCGTCCCGGCCCATCAGCCGACGCTCTAACCACCCCATACGGAGTCATGCCCGCCATGGACGTTTCCCCCGAACTCGCCGCCAAGATCGCCACCCTGGCCAGGCTGCGCCTGGACGCGGACAAGCTCGAACGCTTTGCCGGACAGATGGGCGACATCCTGAAATATATGGAGACCCTCTCCGCCGTGGACACCCAGGGCGTCGAGCCCCTCTACGGCCCCGTGGCCCACGTCTCGCCCACCCGGCCCGACGAGGCGGCGCGCACCTGTTCCCGGGACGAGGTGCTGCACAACGCCCCGGAAACCGACGGCCGTTTTTTCATCGTGCCCAAGATCGTCTAGTGCCGCGTCTCGTGAAGAATACGCCGATCACTGTGCCGTTTTTTAGAATCCGTGCGCATGGATTTCCAGGACATGCCATGAGAGGATGTCACCTATGAGTCACGATGTGTGTTCCCTGACCTTGACCGCCGTGCGCGATCTCCTGCGTTCCGGCGACCTCACGGCGGTTGACGCCGTCACGGCCTGCCTGGCCCGCATCCAGGCCACGGAGCCCAGGCTTCATGCCCTGCTGCATCTGGCCGCCGACGCCGCCCTGGACGAGGCGGCCCGCCTGGACGCGGCGGGCCCGGACCCGGACAGGCGGTTGTGGGGCGTGCCGGTCCTGGTCAAGGACGCCATCTGCACCAAGGGCCTGCCCACCACCTGCGGCTCGAAGATCCTGGAGAACTTCGTCCCGTTCTACGACGCCACGGCCGTGGCCGGGCTCAAGGCGGCCGGTGCGATCATCCTGGGCAAGGCCAACATGGACGAATTCGCCATGGGGTCGTCCACGGAGAATTCCGCCTACCAGACCACGGCCAATCCCTGGGATGTGGCCAAGGTGCCGGGAGGTTCCAGCGGCGGTTCCGCCGCCGCCGTCAGCGCCGGGCAATGCTTTGGGGCCCTGGGCACGGATACCGGCGGCTCCATCCGCCAGCCCGCGTCCTTTTGCGGCATCGTGGGCCTGAAACCCACCTATGGCCGGGTGTCGCGCTACGGGCTGGTGGCCTACGGCTCCAGCCTGGACCAGATCGGCCCCATGACCCGCAGCGTGGAGGACGCGGCGGCCATGCTCACGGCCATTGCCGGGCATGATGCCAAGGACTCCACCAGCGCCCCGCAACAGACGCCGGACTACGAGGCGGACCTTGCCGCCTGGGCCGGGCAGGGCGGTCTCAAGGGAGTGCGCCTGGGACTTCCCGACGAATATTGGGGGGAGGGCGTGGACGCCGAGGTGTTGGACTGCTGCCGGGCGGCCGTGGACGCGGCCAGGGGGCTCGGGGCCGAGGTGGTGCGGGTGTCCCTGCCCCATACCCCGTACGCCGTGGCCACCTACTATATCGTGGCTATGGCCGAGGCCAGCTCCAACCTGGCCCGGTTCGACGGGGTGCGCTACGGATATCGCGACGCCTCGGCCACGGATCTGGCCGGGCTGTACGAGCTGTCCCGGGCCAAGGGGTTCGGCCCCGAGGTGCAGCGGCGCATCGTCATCGGCACCTATGTGCTGTCGGCCGGATATTACGACGCCTATTACCGCAAGGCGGCCCAGGTGCGGCGGCTCATCCGCCAGGATTTCCTCGACGCCTTCGCCTCCTGCGACGTGATCGTGGGGCCGACCTCGCCGTTTGCGGCGTTCGGCATCGCGGAGAAGACCGAAGACCCCTTGCAGATGTATTTGAGCGACATCTTCACCATCTCGCTCAATCTGGCGGGCCTGCCGGGCATGTCCATCCCCGTGGGGCTCGGCGCGAAAAGCGCCATGCCCGTGGGGCTTCAGCTTTTCGGCCCGGCCTTCGGCGAGACGCGCCTCCTTGGCACGGCCAAGGCCGTGATGGACGCGGTCGGGCCGCCCATGGCCCCGAGGGGGGTGTAGGCGCGCGCCATGCCCATCGCCGTGGCCGTCAGCGGCGGCACGGACAGCCTCATGGCCCTGGTCCTTTTGCGCGAGGCGGGCCACACGGTCCTGGCCGCGCACGCCCGGTTCCTGCCGCGCCGGGATGACGGCCGCCCCGACGACTCGGATCGCGCCGCAGAGGGCCTGGCCGCCCTGTGCGCCCGTCTGGACCTGCCTTTTTTCGATCTCGACCTGCGCGCCGAATTCGAGGCCGCCGTCATCGCCCCCTTTGTGGCGGCCTTCGCCGCGGGGCTCACCCCCAATCCCTGCAGCCAGTGCAACCCGCGACTGAAATTCGGCGTCCTGGCCGGGCGTGCCCGCGAACTCGGCGCCTCGCGCCTGGCCACGGGGCACTATGCCCGCCTGGAGGTTTCTCCCGAGGGCGATGTCCGGCTGTTCCCGGCCGCGGACCACAGCCGCGACCAGAGCTATTTCCTGGCCCTGGTGCCGCCGCGTGATCTGGCCCGCTCGGTATTTCCCCTGGCCGGGCGCATCAAAAGCCGTCTGGCCGCCGAACTGGCCGCACGCCGCCTTGCGCCGCCCCTGCCGCGCGAAAGCCGCGAGGTGTGCTTCATCCCCGGCGACGACTACCGGGCCTTCCTGCTCTCCCGGGGCGCGGCCCTTTCCGGGCCGGGGCCGATCCTTGTGTCCGACGGCCGGGAGGTGGGCAGGCACCGCGGCCTGTGGCGGCATACCGTGGGACAGCGGCGGGGGCTGGGCGTCGCCTGGAGCGAGCCGTTGTACGTCCTGGCCCGGGATGCGGCGAAAAACGCCCTGGTGGTCGGTCCCCGGGCCGAACTGGATGCCACGCGCTGTCAGGCCAAAGACGTCAATTTTCTGGCTGATCCCACTATTTGGCCCGAGCGCCTCCTGGTGCAGGCCTGCTACCGGCAGCGCCCCGTCCCGGCCCGGGTTGCCGCCGTTCCGGGCCCGGACGGCAAAGTCCTGGAGGTGACCTTCGACGCTCCCGTGCCGCGCCCGGCCCCGGGGCAGACCCTGGTGGTGCGCGACACCCAGGGCATGGTCCTGGCCGGGGCCGTTCTCGACGAGCATGACCACGACCGCATGGCTTGACCCGCGACGCCAGCCAAGCCCGACGCGGCCACGCCCGCCAAGCCCGACGCGGCCACGCCAGCCAAGCCCGACGCGGCCACGCCCGCCAAGCCCGACGCGGCCACGCCCGCCAAGCCCGACGCGGCCACGCCCGCCAAGCCTGGCGGGGCCACCCCCGCCTGGTCACGCGGCCAGGGCCGTTCTCACCCGTTCTCATCCATCATCACTGGCGCGGCCACGCCCGCCTGGGCTGATCCGGCAACATCCGTTTTCACCTGAGACGGCCCCGGCTGGCCCGTTCTCCCTGCCGCAGGCCCGGCGTGCGGGTCTTTCGGCACGATTCATGAAAAGCGCTTCTCTGTTGCTGGGGAACGTCAACACAGGGAGGCTTGGCATGAAACGGTTGTGCACGCTGTGCGGAGAGGTCGTCTCGGAGATGGATTTTTATGTCGTGTCGGCCGGTGCGGTGGTGTGCAGCGCCTGCGTCGTGGCCAGGGGCGTCCGGGTATGCCGGGCCCATCCCGGGCCCGAGGCGGCGGAGAATCCGGCCATGGTCCGGGAGGGGTATGGACGCCTGGCCGTGAGCCGGGCGGGATGACAGGCGGGAAGTACCTGTCCGGTCATTGTATTTTTGAGGGTTTCCCTTGCCCTTGGCCGGGTTTTTTGGAAGTATACGCTTGTCGTCGGATATTGGCGGCAACCTTTTTCCCGGGGAACCCTTCATGCAACTGACCACACGGAGCCGGTACGGACTGCGCATGCTCCTCGACATAGCCATAAACGGCGGCAGCGGCCCCGTCCGCATCCAGGATATCGCCGAGCGGCGCAAGATTTCCGTGAAATACCTGGAGCAGCTTATCCGGGAGCTCAAAAAAGCCGGTTTCATCCACAGCAAACGCGGGCCCAAGGGCGGCCATGTCCTGGCCCAGCCGCCCGGAGACATCAAGATCGGCGACGTGGTGCGCATCCTGGAAGGGCGTCCGGCGTTGACGGAATGCGTCAGCGACGAGTCGGTCTGTCCCATCTCCTCGGACTGTGTCGCCCGGCGCATCTGGGAGCGGGCCACCCAGTCGGTCTTTCGCGAACTCGATTCCATCTCCCTGGCCGACATGCTGGATCAGGTCAGGCAGTCCTCGGTGACGGGGTTTCCCTGCTGCTGAGACGTGGAGTCCGTGCGTATTTTCCGCAACCCGGGCGGGATCTCGGCTCGTCGGCCTTCCCGTCCGGACTCCTGGTCTCTTTCCATGCAGACCCGGCAGAAAAATCGTATGCGAGGCGGTGTGGTCAATCCAGGAGCCCCATGGCCGGGCGCGATGCCCGTAAAACCGGGAACATGACCATGCCCCGTCCCCGTCGTGTCCCGTCTCCCCCGACTGCCGCGAAACCGGCCCCCTTGCCCGTGTGTTCGCACAAGGCCGTACGTCTGGCCATGCTTTCGGCCCTGGCCCTGGCCCTGGCGATCCTTCTTGCCGGACGGATGCCGCCGGGGGTGAGCCGGGATGCTTCCCAGGACTCCCTTCTGGTCGCTGGCGCGGCGGCCGCCGGATGTTTCGAATCCGGAGCCGTTGCGGACCCCGGGGCGCGGCTGCCGCACGGCGTTTCGGAAACGCCGGTTTGTTTTGCCTCTCGCGCGTCGGCCAAGGCCCACCTGCGGCTTCTTCTCCCCGCCCCTGGTTTCGGCAAGCGCAATCTTCCCACGGAAGGAGACTATGCCTTCCTCTGGACGCGCCTGCGGACGCTTTCGCCCCTTTGCCGCATCGCCTGCGGCTAATCCCTTTCCGATCCCGCTTCTGACGTCGGCGGGCGGCCGTTCCGGGCTCCAGCCCCGGGGCGGTCGCCACAGCGCCCCAGTCCCCGAAACGCATCCGGGCATGCCCGGCCGTGGCGACGCGCCATGCCGTCCGCCTGCCGGTCGTCCCGGGCGCCGTATGTTGTACCGTGAAAGGGAAGAGGAATCGGAACATGAAGACGGTCATTGCCGCCATGCTGCTGTTTGTGGCGTTTATGGTTTGCTATGAAAAGGAGATGTTCGTCCTGTCCTATACATCGTTCGGACTGAGTCTGGTCCTGTGGGGGCTTGCCATCTACCGGGGGCACAAGACGGCGGCGGCCCCAGATGACGGGCCGGCATGCGGGCCGCCCCGGGAGAAGGACGCGGGCTGATCGATCCGGCCTATGGCAGGCATAAAAGACCGGATCAAGGCAGGAACCCATCCGGCCTGACCCCATCCGGCCTGACATTGTGCGATCGAGAGGGATCGAAACCGTGACGGGTCCGGGGGGCCAGACCCCCCGGACCTATTTCTTCGCCTTGGCCTGATCGGCCACGGCCTGGATGCTCCTGGCGATGGCCTCGGGGTCGCCCAGGTAGAAATGCCGCACCGGCCTCAGCATCGCATCCAGTTCATAGACCAGGGGAACGCCCGTGGGGATGTTCACCCCGGCGATGTCCGCGTCGCTTATGCCGTCCAGGTATTTTACGATGGCCCGGATGGAGTTGCCGTGGGCCGCGACGAGAATCCGCTGCCCGGCCCGGATGCGCGGGGCCACCTCGTCCTCCCAGTAGGGCATGACCCGGGCCACGGTATCCTTCAGGCATTCCGTCAAGGGCAATTCCTCAGCCGTCAGGCCCGCGTATCTCCGGTCCCGGCCCGGATGCCTGGGATCGTCGGGGGTGAGCGCCGGAGGCGGCACGTCGTAGCTGCGCCGCCAGGAAAACACCTGGGCCTCGCCGAACTTCTCGGTCATCTCAGCCTTGTTCAGGCCCTGAAGCGCCCCGTAGTGCCGCTCGTTTAGGCGCCAGGACTTCAACACCGGCAGCCACATGCGGTCCATGCCCTCAAGCACGATGTCCAGCGTCTTGATCGCCCTTTTGAGCACCGAGGTCAGGCAGACGTCGAAATCATAGCCCCCCTGCGCAAGCAGCTCCGCCGCGCTTGCCGCCTCGGCCTCGCCCTGGGCCGTCAAGCCCACGTCCGTCCAGCCCGTGAACCGGTTCTCCAGGTTCCACTCGCTCTGCCCATGCCGCACCAGCACCAGCGTATGCATACCGCCTCCTTCCGGGGCTGCCGCCCCGCACTGTCATCGGGGCTGCCGCCCCGAACCCCGCCCGGGGGAAATCATTTCCCCCGGACCCCCTGACTCCGGCCGGATTGTCCCGGCGCGCCGTGCCGGGACAATCCGGCCGGAAAGCCAGGGTGGTTCGGAGAAAGTGTGTGCTCCCGAGCGCGGACGCGAAGCGCGGCGAAGTTTTTGGGAAGGGGGTCCAGGGGGGAACCTTTTTTTCAAAAAAGGTTCCCCCCTGGGCGCCGCAGGCCGCCGCTATTCGTTCTTGCCGCCCCGTGCGGGCACAGGGGCGTCATCGATGCCGGTGACCATGCGGATGGCGCAGAACGTGCCGCACATGGCGCATTCGCGTTCGTCGCGGTGGTGTTCCCGGCGTTTGTGCAGCATCTGGGGGTCGATGGCCGCCTGGGCCATGGCCTCCCAGTCGAGCTTGGCCCGGGCCTCGGAGATGGCCCGGTCGCGGGCCACGGCATGGGGACGGCCAAGGGCCGATTCGGCGCTCTGGGCGGCCACCAGGCTGGCCTTGACACCGGCCCACACGTCCTCGGGGCCGGGCAGGGTCAGGTGTTCGGCCGGGGTCAGGTAGCACAAAAAATCCGCGCCGTAGGTGGCCGCCAGGGCCCCGCCGATGGCTCCGGCGATGTGGTCGTAGCCCGGGGCGCAGTCCGTGGTCAGGGGCCCCAGGACGTAGAGCGGGGCATGGTGGGTCAGGCGCTTGATGCCCTCGATCTGGGACTGCACCAGATGCAGCGGCACATGGCCGGGCCCCTCGATCATGACCTGCACCCCGCGTTCCCAGGCCCGAAGCGTCAATTCTCCCAGGGTGACCACCTCTTCCCATTGGGCCCCGTCCCCGGCGTCGGCCCCGGCCCCGGGCCGCAGACCGTCCCCAAGGCTTATGGTCACGTTGTGTCGCAAGCAGATGTCGAGCACGTCGTCGAAGCGTTCCAGGAGTGGATTCTCGGCATTGCGGCGCTTCATCCACCGGGCCAGGATGGAGCCGCCCCGGGACACGATCCCCAGCACCCGGCGGCCTCCCTGGGCCATGGCCGCGCCCCGGGCCGTGACCCCGCAGTGCAGGGTCATGAAGTCCACGCCTTCCTCGGCCTGGCGGGCGATTTCCTCCAGGAACTCCTCTACGGAAAAGCCGCTGGGATCCTGGCCCCGGGCCACGTATTTCTGGGCCAGCCCATACAGCGGCACGGTACCCACGGGCATCTCCGAGGCGGCGATGATCTCCTTGCGGATGGCGTGCAGATCGCCGGCTGTGGACAGATCCATGACCGTATGCGCCCCGGCCTTTTGGGCCAGCCGGAGTTTTTGCATCTCCATTTTGACGTCGTTGATGAGTACCGAGGTGCCGATATTGGCGTTGACCTTGATCGTGGCGGGCTGGCCTACAACGAGGGGGACGACGCTTTTATGGGCCGGGTTGGCCAGAAGAACCATGCGCCCGGCGTCGATGCCGCCCGTCAGGACGGCGGCGTCGAGGCGCTCCGCTGCGGCCAGGGTGGCGGCGTGGGTGGCGAGGAGTCGGGAAAGGACCGAGTTTTTGGCGAGAATGCCCATGGGAGTGTGTTCCTTTTGGCTGAGGTGTTGCGTACCCGGCTTCTAGCACGTCCGGATGCGAAGCTCAAAGGCCTGGGGGAGGTTTCGTCCGGAGGGAGCCGGAAGGGCAGACCCGTGCGTCATGGCGTGGCCTGCCGGAAAAGACGTATTGACAGGCCGGGCGCTTGTCCCTAAACATCCGTTTCAAACATCCGTTTGATTGAGGAGGCGGCATGACCGACAGCGGAAACGGCGAGGACACGAGGCTCCGGCTCCTGTACGCGGCAGGCGACATCTTTTCCAAGAAGGGCTACCAGGCGGCCACCATCCGGGACATCTGCCGCAAAGCCAAGGCCAACGTGGCTGCGGTGCATTATCATTTCGGCAGCAAGGAGCGGCTTTATGAGGCCGTGCTGCGGCATGCCCACGAGGATGCCCTGAACCGTTTTCCCATCGACATGGGCGTAAGCGGAACCAGTACCCCCCGGGAACGCCTGTCGGCCTATGTCCGGGCCTTGCTGTTGCGCATGCTGTCCAAGGGGGAAAATTCCTGGCACGGCGCGCTCATGGCCAGGGAGATCACCGAGCCCACGCCCATGCTGGGCCGGTTCGTCGATCGCTCCATCCTGCCCCGGGTGGAAAAATTGCGCGAGATCGTGCACGACATCCTCGGCCCCGGGGCCGACCACGGCCTTGTCGGCCTGTGCGTGCAAAGCATCGTGGGCCAGTGCCGCAACTACGCCGTGGCCCGGCCCATCCTGGTCCGGCTGTTCCCGGACCTGACCTGCGACGAATCCGGCATCACCCGTCTGGCCGAGCACATCGTCCGGTTTTCCATGGCGGGCATGGCCCATTACCATGACCGGCAGGACGGGGAGACCGTCCTCGACGCCGATCAGGCCATGACGTCCTGCCCCGGAAACCACCTGCGGCAATAACGATCGAAATCACAGCGGAGAATTTTTGTGTCCACACGCATCCCGCATCCGCGCGCCGGGGAATACGGCGCCTTTTCGTTCCGATCTTTCCTGTGTCGGGGTCTGCTCGGCCTGCTTCTGGCCTGCGCCGCATGGTCCTGCGGCGGCGAGGCGGACAAGGCGGCCCCGAGGGCCGCGCGGCCGGTCCCGGTTGCCGCGGCCACGGCCGTGAAAAAAACCGTTCCCGTGACCATCCAGGCCGTGGGCAACGTGCAGTCCATGGCCTCGGTGGCGGTCAAGACCCAGGTGGGCGGACTCATCATGGAGCAATACGTGGCCGACGGCCAGGACGTGGCCGAGGGCGACAGGCTGTTCCTCATCGACCCGCGTCCTTTCGAACTGGCACTGATCGAGGCCGAAGGGAAGATCGAGCGGGACTACGCCCTGTTGCAGAAGGCCGAGGAGGATCTTGAGCGGTATGCCCGGCTCAAGGAAAAAGACGTCATCGCCAAGGAGTCCTACGACCATACCCTGGCCCAGGCCCGGACCCTTCGCGGCACCATCAAGGTCAGCGAGGCCGAGCGCGACCGGGCCAAGCTCGATCTGGAATACGCCCATGTGCGTTCCCCCATCACCGGCCGGGTGGGGTCGATCCTTTTGCACAAGGGCAACGTCATCAAGGCCAACGACGACCGGACCCTGCTGGTCATCAACCGCATCCGGCCCATCTACGTGTCCTTTTCCGTGCCGGAGCGGCATCTGCCCGAGATCATGGCCCGCATGAAGACCGGCGAGGTCCGGGTCACGGTGCGCGCCGACGGGGAGGCGACTACCGAGACCGGGGTGCTGGCGGCCCTGGACAACACCGTGGACACCACCACCGGGGCCATCCGCCTCAAGGCCACCTTCCCCAATGACGGCGCCTCCCTGTGGCCCGGGCAGTTCGTACGGGTGACCTTGTCCCTGGATACGCGCCAGGGCGTCGCGGTGCCCACTCCCGCCGTGCAGGAGGGACTGCGCGGCCCCTACCTGTATGTGGTCAAGCCGGACAACACCGTGGAGCCGCGCGATATCAAGGTCTATGGCATTGTGGCCGGCGAGACGGTGATTGACGACGGCGTGGCCGACGGCGAGGTCGTGGTCACGGACGGGCAGTTGCGCCTGACCCCGGGGGCTGCGGTGGAGGTCAAGGGCGCTCCGGACGCGGCCAAGGCCGGTGAGACCCCCGGCAAGGAAGGCTCCAAATGAACCCCTCGGCCCTTTTCATCAACCGGCCGGTGACCACCACCCTGGTCATGCTGGGGCTTTTGCTGTTCGGGATCATGGCCTACAACCGCCTGCCCGTCAGCGACCTGCCCAACGTGGACTTTCCCACCATCCAGGTCTCGGCCAACCTGGCCGGGGCCAACCCCGAAACCATGGCCTCGGCCGTGGCCACGCCCCTGGAGAAGGAATTCTCCACCATCGCGGGCATCGACTCCATGACCTCCGTCAACGGCCTGGGGTCCACCCGCATCACCCTGCAGTTCAACCTGGAGCGCGACATCGACGCCGCGGCCCAGGACGTCCAGGCGGCCATCACCGCCGCCATGCGCCAACTGCCGTCGGACATGAGCACGCCGCCCACCTACCGCAAGGTCAACCCGGCCGATCAGCCCATTCTTTATCTGGCCATCTCCTCGCCCACGCTTCGGCTGTCCGACGTCAACGAATACGCCGAGACGCTCATGGCCCAACGCATCTCCATGGTCAACGGCGTGGCCCAGGTCATGGTCTACGGGTCGCGAAAGTACGCCGTGCGCATCCAGCTCGACCCCGAGGCCCTGGCCTCGCGGGAGATCGGGGTGGACGAGGTGAACGCGGCAATCAAAAGCGGCAACGTGAACCTGCCCGTGGGCACCGTGGCCGGTCCCCAGCGCGAATACACCGTGATGTCCAGCGGCAAGCTCATGAACGCCGAGGCCTACGGCCCCCTGGTGGTGGCTTGGCGCAACGGCGCGCCCGTGCGCCTCAACGAGGTGGCCCGGGTCTTCGACAGCGTGGAGCAGCCGCGCCGGGCCAACTGGTACAACTTCACCCCAGCCATGGTCCTGGCCATCCAGCGTCAGCCCGGCACCAACACCGTGGGCGTGGCCCAGGCCGTCAAGGATCTTCTGCCCGAATTCCGCTCCCAGCTCCCGGCGTCGGTCAACCTGGACATCCTGTTCGACCGTTCGGACTCCATCAAGGAGTCCGTGGGCGAGGTGAAGTTCACCCTGATGCTCACCGTGGCCCTGGTGGTCATGGTCATCTTCCTGTTCCTGCGCAACCTCACGGCCACGCTCATCCCGAGCCTAGCCCTACCCATGTCCGTGGTGGGCACCTTTGCCATCATGTACCAGATGGGGTTCAGCCTGAACAACATCTCGCTCATGGCCCTGACCCTGGCCGTGGGGTTCGTGGTGGACGACGCCATCGTCATGCTGGAAAACATCGTGCGCCACATGGAGCAGGGCAAATCCCCGCTCCAGGCGGCCATGGACGGTTCCAGGGAAATCTTTTTCACCATCGTGTCCATGACCATTTCCCTGGCGGCGGTGTTTCTGCCGGTGCTGTTCATGGGCGGCGTGGTGGGGCGGCTTTTCCATGAATTCGCCGTGACCATCTCCTCGGCCATCCTGCTTTCCGGGGTGGTGTCCCTGACCCTGACGCCCATGCTGTGCAAGCTCATGCTGCGTCCCGGCCACGGCGAAAAGCACGGCCGCTTCTACCGGTTCATGGAGGCCTTTTTCGAGGGCATGCGTCGCTTCTATGAAAAGACCCTGCGGGCCACCATTAACCACAAGCTGGCGGTGCTGCTTTTTTCGTTCCTGCTGGTGGGGGCCTCGGTCTACCTGTTCCGCGTCGTCCCCAAGGGCTTTGTGCCCAGCGAGGACAACGGCGGCCTCCAGGCCGTGGTGGAGGGGGAGCAGGGCATTGCCATCGAGGCCATGATCGGACACCAGAAAAAACTCATGGAGGTGGTGTCCAAGGATCCGTCCGTGCAGGCCTTCATGTCCGTGGTGGGGGCCGGCGGCCCCAATGCCGCGGGCAACACCGGGCGGCTCATGATCCGCCTCAAACCCCGGGACGAGCGTCCGGACCACGCCAACGAGGTCATGCAGCGCCTGCGCGGCAAGCTGTCCCAGGTGCCGGGGGTGCGGGTGTTCCTGCAGAACCCGCCTCCCATCAAGGTCGGCGGCATGGCCACCAAGGGCCAATACCAGTTCACCCTGCAAAGCCCCAACATCGAGGAGCTTTACCGCGAGGGCTCGGTCCTGGAGGAGCGGTTGCGCGGGCTGCCCATGCTCCAGGACGTCAACAGCGACCTGGAGATCAAAAATCCCCAGCTCAACGTGACCATCGACCGGGACAAGGCCTCGTCCCTGGGCATCTCCGCCTACCAGATCGAGGACGCCCTGGCCACGGCCTACGGCAACCGCGAGGTGTCCACCATCTACGCCTCCAACAGCACCTACAAGGTCATGGTGGAGCTCGATCCGAAGTATCAGGCCAACCCCGACGCCTTGGCGCTGCTCTACGTGCGTTCCAAGGACGGGAAACTGGTGACCATGGATTCCCTGGCCCGCTGGTCGGTCGCGGCCGGGCCGCTTTCCGTCAACCATTCCGGGCAGTTGCCTGCCGTGACCCTGTCGTTTAACCTGCGGCCCGGGGTGTCTTTGGGCGACGCGGTGTCGGCGGTGGAGGACGTGGCCCGGCAGACCCTGCCCGACGGCATCAGCACCGCATTTCAGGGCGAGGCCCAGGCGTTTCAGAGCTCGTTTTCGGGGCTATGGCTGCTTCTGGCCATGGCCATCGTGGTCATCTACATCGTGCTGGGCATCCTGTACGAGAGCTTCATCCATCCCCTGACCATCCTGTCGGGGCTGCCCTCGGCGGGCGTGGGGGCGCTCCTTACGCTTTATGTGTTCGGCCAGGATCTGAACATCTACGGGTTCGTGGGCATCATCATGCTTATCGGCATCGTCAAGAAAAACGCGATCATGATGATCGACTTCGCCCTTGAGGCCCAGCGGGCCGGGAAGCTCGATCCGGCCACGGCCATCTTCGACGGCGCGCTGGTGCGGTTCCGGCCGATCATGATGACCACCATGGCGGCGCTCATGGGCACGCTGCCCATTGCCCTGGGCATGGGGGCCGGGGCCGAGGCCAGGCGTCCCCTGGGCCTGGCGGTGGTGGGGGGGCTTGTGGTGTCGCAGCTTTTGACGCTGTATTTCACGCCGGTCTATTACATCTACCTGGATCGCTTCCAGTCGTGGCTGGGGCGGCTTTTCGGGAGAAAGGCCAGGGTGGAGGACGCGCCGGTGACGGCGGGATAAGCTTTCAAACGGTCTGACGAAAAACGAAGCCCCCCGGACGTGATCACGTCCGGGGGGCTTTTCCCTGCATGACGTCTAGGCCGTGTCGACATTTATCTTAACCATATTGAAATCGCCGCCACATGAAGGAACGAAAGGTATGTGACGGCGAGCTTGTCATATCTGGTTGAAACTCTTCTGAACTGCTTAAGTTTGTTGAA